>Ga0315913_1000365_pt1 | contig 38576 bp, 10 predicted proteins | sample MpolsnodulesMG_FD_207736 | JGI IMG/M metagenome (GOLD analysis project Ga0315913, IMG submission 207736) | Medicago polymorpha root nodule microbial communities from Los Angeles, California, United States - small nodules | ecosystem: Host-associated > Plants > Roots > Nodule | place: USA...
GTTACTCAGTTTTCATACTTTGTAATTACAATTGCAGATTTCACCCTTTTATATCATTTCATATCTTTCTTCTATCATTTCCTTCATCTTGTTTAATTGAACCCATCAACAAGTAAAAGTATTATTATATTATTATTACTGGGATGACCTGCAATAACAGGTAAAAATCAGTCATGCACGGTACATGACCTATTATGGTCATCCACCCTAGACGGCACCACGCACATATTTATGTTTGAGTCTCAACAATTTTTACCAAGTTGAATATTACTCTTGGAATAGTACACATGTATAAATTGAAAATAGGAGTGTTATTTGAACAACCAATTTGGTTGACAACTTATATGACAACTATAATTTACAAAGAAAATGTATGTATTTGCACGGAAACCAAAACAATAGAGAGATAAAGTAAAAAATAATATGAGTATGAAAGAGAAAGTTGTCACAAAAGTTGTAAAATAAATGGATGTTCAAATATCATCTCTCAATTGAAAAATATGCAAAAGTTGTCAAATAAATGGATGTTCAAATATCATTTCTCAATTGAAAAATATGCAATACAGAGGTCAATAAAGAAGTTGGTGATTTTGATATGCACTTTGGTGGCCTTTTTGGTTGTTGTGATGGTGTTGGGGCATGCTATCATGCTCTTTATTTGTTGCCATGTTGAAAATATTATTGGATGAAAATAAAATTATAATGTTGAATAAATTTAAAACGTTGTTGGAAATATTGTCCAAAAAATGTCGTGTTTTAGCTTGTGTTTTAGTTTTTTAATTTGATTTTGATGTTGAAAACAAAAAATTGCATTGTTTAAAAGAACCGCACAAACTAAAACTTAACTCTATACATTTTTATCCAACCCAAACAACATTAGTTTGGTTCAAATTTTATTTTAAAAGTCAACCGAACCAAACTTAACTCTATACATTTTTATCTTGTAGTTCAGATGACTTTTAACCCCAAAACTGAACTAAACTGCACCGAATGCCCCTACTTTTTTTTTGGGACAACCCCTACTTAAAATATAGTCTTGTAGTTTTTTTAGTTATTTCGAAATACACCACTTTTATTCTCTATTCCTGATATTTTGTTTTGGTCGTGCAAAATATACTATTTTTTTGAAGAGAAATATGTTCATACTTTTTTTTTTTGTTGAAACAAGAAATATGTTCATACTATTATTTGTCTCTATAATATTTATTTTAGTCTTTATTTTGATAAATTAAATATAATATTCTACATAATACAAGAATTAATTTTCAATATGAATAAGTTTTACCAAGAACAAAACAAAACATTGATGCCTAAAAACAGAAGAGGATGTATTTGCAAGGATTAAAAAAAATAAAAAAATATCTATACAAAAATTAAAATCAAAACTTTTGATATTTGCAATATCATTTACATATTTAAGTCCTTCATATATTATACTAGTAGCATTTTTTTTGTTGATAAATTTTTATAAATTTCAGAATGTGATTGTTTTTACATTTCTTGCTCATTTATATCAAATTAAAATATAAAATTAAAATTTCATTTTTTAAAGTAGTTTCCTCTCCATCTTTGATTCCTCATACGTTGAAAATATTAGTTTTTAACTATTCATCTTAAATGCATTTTTTTACAAACAAAAAAGCATTTTTTTTTTGTTGATAAATTTTTATAAATTTCAGAATGTGATTGTTTTTACATTTCTTGCTCATTTATATCAAATTAAAATATAAAATTAAAATTTCATTTTTTAAAGTAGTTTCCTCTCCGTCTTTGATTCCTCATACGTTGAAAATATTAGTTTTTAACTATTCATCTTAAATGCATTTTTTTACAAACAAAAATTTACAAGAACTTCATTAACAATCACGTAACCAATATAATTTAGAACCTTTTCTTTACGTGGTATTGGCCCCCATTTTAAAACTCATTAGTTTTGATACCTTCTTTGTATCTTTATACTAAAAAACGATGTTACATGCTTTAAATGACACAACATACGGTGATGATGTAGAATCTCAATCCTTTACTTTCACAGGTTGGATTTTCTCTGAGTGCCTCCACTTGGTTGAAAGAATCCTGATGTTCAACTTCACCGAGTAGAATCTTCCGCTTGAGCACCTATGTTTAGTTAGAGATAATATGATACTATTGGTTTTTTTTTTTTAAACAGCCAAAATTATTAAATCAAGCCGGCATAAGACACACCGAGCAAGAACAAAGGGAACCAATACAAGGTGCCGAATATATGCGAAACACCAACCCAAAAGCATATCCCGTATATAATATTGGTTAGGTACTCTAACTTGCCTATTCACCAATTCACATATGATCAAACCATCATTACATCCATCGAGGTTAATATGATCACATTGATCGAAACGATACATGGAGACCTTCGTGGCCAAGGCTGGTATCTCAAGTAGTTGACATTACTAGACTTTTCTCATCCAAGCTCCCACACTTGGTAGAGAGAATCGCAACCCTCGTCTCCATCATGCTTATTCGACATAAAAGGAGAAGTCAGGTTCCCATGTAGCTCTTCGGATAGATAGAGTGGACCTCGACATCCCATCAATATGTCTACATCTAAACTCCTATCTTTAAAAGTCACATATTTGATGGCGGGTTTAAAACGCGTTAATGGCGTTCATTGCTCCCCATTTATATAACAATATTGCTAGTTTCAATTAAGCTAGGAGGTTATCACGTAGAAAATGAACATGCTTACAAGCCAACTCCTCATGTCATGTCACCGCAAACAATAAATTTAGGGGGCTAATATTCCAGATGACTTTAGACCGTCTCACACTCAATATCACATTATTCCGCCTATATATATTTATCACATGATCATTTATCAATGTATGCACTATTCTAAACCTCTCACGATATCGTCCACCTCAAACATTATATTAATAATAACTTGAACGTTAAAGTGTTTGTCAGTGGTACATGAAATTTTTCTAAATCACATAATCACCTTCATACCTATGAAGGTATGAATAATTAGAGCACTATGCATGTTTTTTTTTTTTTTTTTGTAGGAGAGCACTATGCATGTTGGCAAGTAATAAAAAACATTTTATTTTATTTTTGAAGTAATAAAAAACATTATTCTAAACCTCTAATGAAATTTGAGTTGGAATAAAACGATGGGACCATGGTCAACCTCACCTCACCTCACCCCAAATCGTTTTGCCTCCATTTCTCGTCAATTACATTACCCGCCTTTACGAAGTCAGAACACTGAAGCCGTTAGTACATAAACCCAATTCGAAACCACAATGCTCATTTCCACTTCAACCTCTCAGAACTTTCTCGTTCATTTTCGTTTGAACGAAACGGTGAATTTTCTCGCATCTCTCTTCTCATCGCAACCGCATCAAAACCCTATCTCCGTCGATCGTCACTCTCATTCGGTTGCTGAAATCGCAAATCGCTTCCATCTCCTCAAGCTCTAGATCATACGGTATCCGATTTTTCCAATTCCACTACGTTTCTTCGATTTGTAAATCACACATTTCATCTTTGTTCTGAAATTATGAATATATCTATTTGCGAATTGTGTTACTGCGTTTCATTTGCTGTATAATTTGGTTGAAATTGTTATCGATGGAGTTCAATTTATGCAAATTGATGCAATAATCATACATACATTCTGCTTGATTTATGATCAATTTCTGTTTAATTTTAACGAACTATGAACTTGTGCGATTTGCTTGACTATGAATATCTTTCAGAACATTGTTGATTTGGTGTCTTTGCGAATCAATTCGGTTGGAATCGGACTTCCGAATCTTCATTTTCCGTGGACAGTCACTGTTGATACTTTGTGTGGCATCTTATTGTGATTTTTCTGTAATATTTTTGAATTTTGATCTACTTAACGTTCTCTGATTTTTTAAGACATTGCGTTTCCATTTTTTCTTTTCTTTTCATAATACATAATCATGTTAGGTTTTTCTTTCTCCTGTTACTCTAGGTAGTTATATTGTTTATACTTTGCTTTCTGGTTTGATTATGATACTTTGAAGTTCGAAGCATGTAAACAACATTTTAGAACTTTTTCTTTAACCTGTCAACTAGCACTTGTTATATCTTGCCGCTTGAATTACAATTTATGATTTATAGGTGAACACATTTCTGATTTAGGCAGATCAATTTTTGTCAATCATGATAGCAGAAAATAGCAGTGTTTAAATTCTGATATGTAACAGTGCTATAGCGCTACTATAGCCGCTATTTGACAACATTTTGTACTAAATAACGTATCACGGAACAATAGCAGACAAATTCTGCTACATTATAGCGGTATAGCACTGCTATAGCTGCTATTTAACAACACTGAGGCAAATTGACCAAAAGAGTGGCCTACAACATTGAGTGTCGGTTCATATGCAAACTTCATCAATCATCCTTTGGTGTAAGCCTTCTATGTTTGATAGGATACCATATGTAATAATCCTTCATATTCTATTATTCAAACGAGTTATCAGTAATTCATATTTTCTGGTCCTGTTTTGGTAGATACGTGACACAATATTTCACCATTAGAGTAACTTAAAGACTTGTCTCGTTTGACATTTGCACCTGGATTTTATTAAAACATTTATAATTCTTAATGATCGATATTATTTTTGCTGGTGGCTGGATTTATGGGTTGAAACTTTTATTCCCTGTCTTTTATTTGGAATATCACAGCTTTATCCTACCTGATATGTGAACCAGGAAAAATTTCAACCTCAAGGAATGGCAGAACAAAAGAAGGAATCCCTGTCTAAAGATTCTAAGGAGAAAAATTCATTGCTAGGTTTTTCTCTATATTGATTTTTACTTTTATTATGTGTTGAGTATCACTTGTAGATTCTTCCATTTTCCCTTTAACTTGGCAATGTTTGTAACAGAAAAAAAAATTCTTACATTCTTTAGGGCTATCATCTATTATGCTGTTGCTTTATCCTAAGGGTTTACATGAGATTCTTAGATTCTCTCAACTTCTTGTAAATTTGGGAGATTGCATTCTCATCAACACTCTGGAAAAAGTAAACACACACACACACTCACTCACAGTGTTTCGTTTTTCGGTGATTGTCCTTAAACAATAACGATGACATAACAAAAGTATTGATTTTGCTTTTCATTTGAATATATATTTTTTTAATTCAAGCAGATGATGATTTTGGGAAGGAGTTTCTTGGCTCCTGGAAATCCATGTCAATGGCAGATGATGATGCCATGGATTTTAGCTTTGACACAGCTTCTAAAAGCAAGAAAAAGACATTCAACTTTGACAAAATGTAAGCCCCCCTAAAGTTAGTTTCAATTATTTAAAGTCAAATATGGATAGCAAGGACTCAGTTAATGGTTTCATTCTGAAACCTTCTCTGTTTTTAGGCTGACAGATTCCACGGTCAGTATTGCAGATGAATTAAGTTTGCAATAATTTGATTTTTATGCAGATTTACAGTGATTATGATTGTTTATGTAAAATAATATCTCATTTAAGGAACATATTATTTGGATATACATATATGCTTTTACAATGTATTTGCAAGTTACTTCCTTACCAGTTGTTACAAATGATCTTTGGCAGGGATATGAATTTCAACCTGGATACTGATTTTGGCAAAATGTCATCATTTAAAGTGGACATGTCAGACCTTGATTTTACATGCTCGCCCAAAAAGTCTTCCCAGTCTACGGACAAAAAGGGAGAAGCTTCTAGTGCAAAAGCAGGAAAGAAAGATGGGTTCAATTTCAACTTTGACTTTAATGAGTAAGTGGAGGGTAATTATTGAAGGCATCTTAATGCACATATATGTTTTTTTTTAGTTCTGCAGCATCAATTTGAGCGATTAAAGGTATACACATATTCTCATATTTTCTTTCCTTTTATTGGTGTAGGTTGGATAGCTTCAATCTCGATTCAAACTTATTAAAAGTAGATGCTAGTAATGATGACAGTAACCTGAGAAAGAAAGGAATTACTACAGAAGGAAATGATAGTGAAGGTGCTAAAAAGCCTAAAATCAATGACGGGGATGATAGTGAAGGTGCATATAATGATAATATGACTATGAAACCTCAAGCATCAGAGAGGCTGGAAACTTTGAACACTGATGCTTCAGTTGGTAACCCAGGGAATCTAGTTTCCAGACAGGATGTTGCTGTTTCAAAATTTTCTTCCTCTGAGAACCTTGACATGGCCAATATGAATCAGACTTCTGATATAAGTAAAATAACAAGTATGAAAGAAATGGACCAAGAAAAAGACTTATCTGAGGAGACAAAGTCAACAGAATCGAAATCTGAGCAGGTTATCAACAAGGTATCTTCCCAGTCTGTAGGTCAAAGTGATTTAGAGCATGACACTATCTCAGAACAGCATGCAGAGGTTTCTTTATCTGGAACAAGAGTAAGTAATGTTGCATCTGATAAAAAAGAGGTTAATGATAGGGCAGCATTTGTAGATTCAGATGTTGTAGACGTACAGTTAGAACATTCATCCCCACCTCTTACGACTGAATCAGATGGCTTTGTTAGAGAAGCAGTTAATGTAGGTGGCAGTGCTGAAGAAATTTTTAATGATCCTCAACCAGAAAAGAGTGATTCAAGTCATGAAAGTATTACCAAAATTGATGCCTCAAAGAGGAATTCAAGCGACAATATCATAAGAGAAAATAAAAGAACAGCTTTGGAGTGTCATTTGGCTACAGCAAGCAGGTCGAACTTTTACTGTCCTTTTTATAATCACGTCTTTGCAAGTTTATTTTTTTCATCAGCTGAGTTGCTGAAACTCCTATTCTGCAAGGTAGCGAGGACATAATGTTTTTTTTTTTACAAGTATTTACGGTTTTTCACTCATTTAATGCAGTAATCCCATAGTTGATAAAACCACGTTGATGAAAGATACAGAGCTTCAAGTTAAGAAGTCAAATATATTCTGTATACCAGAGAACAAAATGTCTTTAAAGAATAATTCATCAACAGCTGGGACAAAGAGTGTCTCTTTTGACTCTGAAAAAAATGCTAACATACACCAGAGATCCATAACCCAAGAAAGGTATGTTATGCTTACCTCAACAAATGTATTTGATGGGCTTTTAATTGTAGAATATTATATATAATATATATTGCACAACAGGAACAGCGTCAAATCAAATGAGACAAAATTTGGAAGCAAAATGGTAAGCGGTTCACTCCCAGGTTCTAGCAAAGTAACGAAGGATGCACCAGCGTTGCTTGGCAGAAAAGATGATCTTAAAAGTTGTAATACCAGGTAATATATATGGTCATGGATTTCTGTTATACGAGAATTTTCCTTTTTATAAAAACTATTTTTGCAACTGCAAAGATGCTATCTCTGTGGAAGTTAGGTTGTTACTTCCCAAGTAATGAATGTGACAGTTACTTCCGAATTCCGATCATGACCAGGGAGGGCATTGTTTTTGATGTTACACCAAGTGCAGGCAAGTTGACTGGAAATATGAAATCATTTCACGAAGATGTAAATAGAAGGAAGGCCATGTTTCCTGAAACTGGCATGTCAGCAAAAAATGTTAATATTTTGAGGTAAGGCTGCTGCCACTGACTTTTGTTTTTCAAGTTGGTGGCAGAACTAAATATCATAACAGAGTCCAGATATGAATTTTTGTGGTTGGCTTTGCTAACCTGCAGTATCATAAAATCATATGGGTGGTACTTGCCTATGCTTTCATTCAAACTAGATGTAAACCCATGCGCGCGATGAGTTAGCAAATGAATTTCGGTTTGAATTTTGTTTAATTACAAAACATGTTCTAATATTTACATAATACACATCATATGTCTTCAGTTATATCTTCTGTAAAGCTGAATGATCATGTAAGTTTAACACAGCTCACCTTACAACCAGAACATGGCAACTTTTTCTCAACATTCTCTCATGCCTTGTTCTTGTTGTCAAACTTTTGGCTGTTTGATTGGTTCTTGTTTGTGCATATGTTACCGCTTAATGGTTTTTCCATAATTATAGGAAAAAAATGGGGGGAAAGTACAATGAGAAAAAAGAAATCAAAATACCTCTGGTAGGGTACGAAAGGAGGTTACAAGTAAAAAACATGAATAAGAAAACAAATTGATGCACAATAAATAATACAGACATTTAAGTTTGCATTAAGATGATAAAACATGTAAGTAATTCATGTGATTAAGAAAGTGATAAAATGACACAAGTTAGAAGTCAAAAAGGGAAAAGAAATTCCTAGTGTAAAAAACCCACTGATTGTGTTCTTTATCATCTATATAACCTACCGAAAGTATGATAGGTTGTACACCATTTCCGCTTTGACAACTATGGGTTGTACACCATTACCACAAAGGCCAGAAACATACGCAAGATGTGCACCTCACTGCCTGCATCATATCCTATCCCTTCAAGTATTTTCAAAACACTGCAATTTCATTATACCACCATGATATTGATTTTTAGAACTGATATGATTTGGTGAATGGTTAATCAAGTTGATTAAAACTTCCAAATATGAGGTGTCAATTACGGACAAGTTACTTTTGTGGCAAAATAGTAGAAATTCAAGTTGTTGAAATGACATCTTCATAGCTAGCAATTTATTATGTCACAGTAGATATAGCCAAAAAAATGAGTTTCATTTGAATGATTTTGACAATGCAAAGAGGTCATATGTTCGATGTCATGGATTAATGGAGATAAATTGGTTGAACGAGAAGATTAAAATTTGTAGAGCTAGTTCATGGAGTAATTTGAATAATGATGCATCTCTACACATTTGGATCTCATTCCCGTAGTCTGCTGTTTGTGGTTTACAATTTTGATATTTTTAGAAATTTTCTTTTACACAATATGATAGAAATAATTTAAATATGTGTATTTGATATTGTGAACTTTATGACATATATCATTTCTAGGGTCTTCATTGTGATCACTTATTCATTTTATTTCTGTAAAATTTTTCAGTTCTCAAGTCAATCCTTGCAGCTTAACAGAGAAGACAGCTAAAATTACTACCCAAATATCTGTAAATTCTCAACCTGAAGCTTCTGGCAAGGAGTCCTTTCAGAAATCAAAGATCACTTCCGTAGAAGGAAATAAACTTTCATCTTTTAAATCTTGCAAGATCACACCTGCTTTTTCTAGCTTAAAAACTTCAAGGTCTGTACCGAGTTTGTTCCTCTTTTTAAACACTTGTGGGGATTTTGAATGACGTCTTTTGCTATCTCAGGAACATTGGGGCTAACTCAGTTTTAGCAACGTCTTTACACCAAAAAGAGGCAAAATCATTGGCAAGTTCTGAACAAAGAAAAGAGATACAGACTATTGCAGTATCTAAGAGTGATCGTCTGACTGGCGGTGGTGACAATCAAAAGCCTTCAGCCATGTTCCTGAAGAGGAAGAGTATTGAGGTTTTGATACGACTCTTTTCCTTTTGAACAATTGATGGAAGAAATCATCACTAAATAATTTGATGGACATCTATGTCTTTGCCTTTTTACTCCCCTATTGTCATAGCTGCAAATTTCTTCATTTTATGTCTCCTACTGTATACTTTTGGTTTATAAATATTCCCCTTGGCCCACACTCAACTGCATGACTGGAATAATTGTTTTTATCCATGGAAGAAAAGATAAAGACAAAAAAGTAAGAACATTGTAAAACTTCACTACTATATCACTCTAGTAGGAGGATTAAGTACCTTCCCATACAGGAAAGAATCATCCTATAGAATTTCTAAGAACACCTATAAGACTCTATTTTGCAGGTTTCTGAAACAGATTTAACATCCTCAAGGCCCCTAAAGCGCCTATCTCAGTCTCCAATTGGAAGCAGGTCCTGCAAAACAAATTGATTTCTTTTTTATTGCATAGATCATCTGTTCTTTCTTTTATTGGTTCTTCCGAGTAACATAGTTCTTAACAACTCCAGAAATGCCGAACCTAAAGAATCTTCAGAAAAAGTTGAACAGGTAAGTTAACAAATGTTGGCATTATTTTATTTGTTCTGTTGTCTTATATTTTGATGATTACAGAAAAATGCAAGGAGACTTGGGGAGGGATATTTTAAGTGTGATAATTGTTACCTGTTAGTACTAGTTTTCTTTCTTCTTGTATATATATATATATTAGTCAAATTCACTTATATGTGGAAATCAGGTAGAGAGAAAGTCCAGCGACTTCGCGTATCATTCAACCTCTGGACTTGAAAGTCCATCAGAGATTAAAGTAACAGAAGTGGAAATACCTGATTCTGTACTCATGGAAGATAACAGTAATGTTGAAAAGGCCGAAGCATATATGAAAGAACTTGAAAATGTGAGTTATCTAGACATTTTTGTCATCTATAGACTATCATAAGTTTACTAATAAAAATTATTCAATTTACTGGATTTCAAAATCTAGTGAAAAATAACAAGGATATGCTTGATGGCTCGGATAAGGAATATAAGATATGATGAGTTATTCTACCATATTATAACCTAGTGTGTGCTGCGAGCTAAGTGATATTTAGCAAGTTAAGTGAGGAGTTATTACCTCAGTTTGATAGAATTCAGCAAGTTAAGTGAGCTGATAGCTAAAATTACATTTTACTTTTCAAATGTTGTCATTTCCACTAAAATAACCCAATGCTCAAAATTTTAGTAACAATGAAAACGTTTATTTTAATCAGTATCACTATATAAGACATTTTGAAACCGAATTTCACGAGTATCATAAAATTTTAAACCAGCGTGTGAAAATAAAGTATTAGCTTTTGTGTCTTCTGAATAATATAATGTGTAGTACCTCGTTTTAGAATTTGGGAGGAACCATGTTACTTAGACAAATGTCTGTGCTGACCTGAGACTGATCAAGAAGCATGCAAGGAAGGATACTTGTATCTCCTTTTACAACACGATTTCTAGTTCCTTAATTCACAGAACTTGTGATTGATTTAACTGTTTGTACAATTAAACCAAAATATCATCGCTTAATGATATGGCAATTTTATGCACTTGCATTGATTTTAAATTTGAGTTTTGATAATACTTGATGGTGATGAATTCTCTTTTCCATCCATGAATCCGTTATAATAAAAAGAAAAAGAAAACTGCACCTTGTTGATTTCTTTTTAAATGTGATTACTTGCAGATTTGTAACATGCTGAAAAAAAGGCACGAGGAAGCAAAAGAGTTATTAGTGAGAGCCGTTGTCAATGACAATAACTTGCTGATGCTTAATCATCCCATCTATGAAGAGAAAATATCCTTCCATTCTTCTTTTCAGTCATATCCTCCTACCCTATTTGTAGATATTACAGCTGGTTATTTCCTTAACATTTTTAAACATCCGGAAGGTTCAGAAATTTGCTTCTCAAATGATGTCTAAGGAGATTCAAACTTGAACTACAATAAATCGTTACATTCAAAGGTATAAAGCCTATTCTGCACTATACTATTTGTTGGGTTTTAGTCACCATTTGAATTTAAGGACCAAGTACATTCATATAAAATTTGTATGGTTACTCCTTCTGTGTTGTCTGGACTTGATAAACATTTGTCATTTTCTCAAGATGAAAAACTGTAAAAAAATTGTTATCTCTTTGGTCTATTGAGGTTTCAAGTTTGTATGAAGGTCTATTGTGATGCATGCCACAAGTCCAGTTTGACGTTGTTGAAGAAAAAAAGGTTTTGTAATAGATTTTGCATGTCTAGGAAGATTCCAGTATCAGATATTTGATCTTGAGAATCAATAGTGAGGTAGAAATGACGGTTTATATGTGCAGAGCTAAAATTTGAACTCTATTGTACAATTAGTAGCCAAATTAAAAAGAACACCACTAAGGTCAATCCAATTACTGGAAAGGAAGCAAGATTCTAGTAATTTCTTTCTGTTAAAACAGATTGTTGCTACAATTTGTTGATTATGAAATAATTTGATAATAGAAAATAATTCCAAACTATAAAGTTCCGAGAAACAGAGGGGGAGGGAGGCTCCTGTTTGTTTGTTCCTATATCCATCCTATTCACGGTCTGAGCAAGTTAACTTTCGATACTATTACTGTGATAACAATTTCAATAACGAATCCTTCTGTTGTGTTTTCAGCAAGGCCTTCTGCTGTCTACGTTCCTTGCTTAGCTAAACAACACTGCGTCAAATTTCCATCCTTTCAAAATCAGCTGCTTCTTCTAGTCACACTAAGTCCTTTTTTTCTTTCTAATGTCTTTGTTCCTCAGTCATATTATAAACTAGATGCTGACCACAAGACATGGATTATTAGACAAAAATAATTCCGTCAGAGGAGACTTGGAAAATATATTTTAGTTATTTTGAAAGCATTTTGTTTGCTTGAATAGTATTTCATGCTATCTTTTGTAAAGCGGGTGGAAAATGAAACCTAATTTTTCTTGTAGCAAAATTTAATATAATCAACTGCAGTGTAGTAAGGAATACACGCTTATGGCCACTAAAGCCAACCAAACGTGCAATCTTTAATATGTAGCAAGAATATACAATAGGGGGTGAAACATAATTCAAATAATTTTTTAGACCTATGTTTTAAACTGATAGAGTTAAAACAGTAGAAATGGTTGAGATCAAAACTGTGTTGTTTTTTACAGCATCAAATCCATTTCACACGTTAAACACCACTCGAAATACATAATCTGAACGGTTAAGTAAGCTACTATGCATGTTAGTTAACTCCAACATATGTTTGACAATTGCCTCTTCAAAGGTTGGAAGGCAGACACGAGTGAGAAATGGGGATACTCGTTTCAGTCAGACTAGCCTTTTTTATTAATTATTTTTTTCCGTATACGACATAGCAACACACTCAATAGGCAACAATTAGCACTAGGAAGGTGAATGATGTGGTTGAGGATCGAATACATCAATTTTGTCTCTACATATAAATCCAAGATGTATCTTTTTAGCATATGTCCAAACAAAGATTCGTGTGTATTTATTTTAACGTATATTAAGGACGATTAAAAGCTTGTGTGCTTTTGGCGATTAGTTGGAAGTGCTCATTAAGATACAAAAACAAATTGCGATACATACTCAGACAAATGTTTTGATGTCCTTGGACTTCCACTTGGATCACTATAGCAAAAAATTATGAATAACCATGATGCTTATATATATATCGTACCTTCCTTGCTTGAATATATCAAGTTAACTAGTAATCTTCAAAATCAAAGGTGGGAAATTAAAATGACAAGACTAAGTTTTTGTCTCTGTACTTTGCTCCTGTTGCTTTCATTCTCTGTTTCCGAGACTCGGCCGCTGAGGAATCCCAACAATCCATTTTCTTTTCATTTCCCTCCAAGTTCTAGTCTCTTCCTTGGTACTGTCAAAAACTACTTTTATTCAGGATCAAAAGGAAGAGACTTGGCAAAGATAGATCATAAAATATTGAAAACAAGTGCTAAGGTCTCTTTCAGCATTGGCTTCAGAGAGAGCAATGCAACAAGAAACCAGTACTTTAAACCCCTTCGAGTGAGTCCAGGGGGCCCAGATGCACACCATCACTTCAAAGTAACTGCCACCGGAGGACATGGGAGGAGATAGAACAACTGTGTGCATGAGATAAAGGTTTGTAATAATGAAGAGTCCATCCATCAAACCATCTTAATGAGGAAGAATACACAAGCAAAATTATCAACAAAAAAAATAAAATTACTTCGTTTGGTACACTAAGGTCGAAGAATTTTTATCTTTTTTTACCTAAGGAATAAATATTTTGTTAGAACTTCTAAGTTTGTAATGAATCTTTTAATCCCAATAAATAAGAGATATTTACCTTTTGTTAATTTGCGATTACAATACATAGTAAGCTCAGCTATAATGATTAAATATTATCGAACCAAGAGATGATAGAGACGGGTAGCACTTGGGTGACATTGTGGTTAGTGACATTGTTACATTGGTCAACCACAATGTTACAAGTGTCTTTCTTCTTTCTCTTTCATAATTTTTTTTTGTTTCTTTGTACACTTGTGACATTGTGGTTGGCTTGTGACATTGTGGTTGGCCAATGTCACCAACCACAATGTCACACAGGTATTTTCCGATAGGGACATACGCTGATCATTGATAATGTACTAAAATATATTGGATCTTGCTAATTAGTGTCCTAGGACATTGATTAAAGAATGCATAAATAAAAATGTTGTATTAAAAATATAAGATATTACTTTTGATCAAATAATGATTACACAATTTTTATTTTTATTTTATAAAAACTTGCTTGTTTTGGAAGTGTTCAGAAATCATTTATGTGATGGTCAACCTAATTGATGTAAATCCAATGCTTCAAGTCCTTGCTGATTTCCTCTGTTATTTAACCTTGATGTCCTGTTCGTACTGTTGTGTAATGGTGAACTTTTTTTTTTTTTTTTACGAGAGTAAGGGTGAACTATTAGCAAGCTAGCTTAAATTTGCCTTCAAAATCGAGAAATTATTTTTAAGGTTAAATATGTTTTTGGTCCCTATAAATATACCAATTTTTCGTTTTAGTCCCTCTACTTTTAGTCCCTATACAATTTTCAATCACTACTTTTGGTCCCTATTTTTAAGTTAATTTTAGTATTTTTTAATGAAATGTGTAGAATATTGTAAAAATATTTCCCAAAAAAATTAGAATTTTTTAACAAAACATAAATTTAATATGAATTTTTAACCATCAAAAATATAAAAATTCATATTAAATTTATGTTTGGTTAAAAAATTCTAAATTTTTTTGGGAGAGATTCTTATAATTTATAATATTATGAATTTTTCTGCAAAATTGTATTCAAAAATATGAATTCTATATATGAGTTTACTTTAAAAGAAGACCAAAAGTGAAGATGAATTTTTTTTGGAGGAATTAAAGTTGAAGGAAAATTTTAGAGGGACTAAAACGAAAAGTTGGTATATTTATAGGGACCAAAAACATATTTAACCCTTATTTTTAATATGACGTGTATGTATATATTAGTTTGATCTTCTTCTACCACTAGGGTTTTGTTCTTGTAGTTGGTGTGAAGGGTGTGCGAGTGTTGTAGACTCTATCTACCTATTTTGATTTCTATGTATAAAAAAAATTAGTTTGATATTCCTGAGGAAAGCAGATACATATACTTTTTTACCAATTGATTTCACTTAGTTCTACCAAAACTTTTAATTAAAGAAAAGTTAGCAATATACTCTTTTTAATATACCTTTTTATCATTAGGAACTACAACTTATGAGATTCACCAAGTGTGTCTTACTATTAAATTGGAAATAAGATCCTCATCACTTGTTCATATCCATGTAAATCTCATTGGAATGCCTTTTTGAAAGAATTGTTTAAACTCCGTTCATATCTTCACTATGATTTATGTCATATAAGTGATATGAAGAAACATTGTCTTTGTAAGGATAACATTTGGTAAAATATTAGTGATGCACAAGAATTTAACTAAACCCCCCAAAACATTTTAGACCTTACATAAGGAGAGTTGAACCAACCAATTAGGAGGCCATAAGAAAGGTCCAAAGTTAGGCGTTCCGTACAAAGGTTAACTTGGATTTGCGTTTCTATAATGATGCTAAAAGTAGCTCTATAGTGGGTTTTGAATGAGAATCAAATCAGCCATGATACCAAAGCATTGAGAATCTTAGAAGGAAACAAAAAATAATAACTCTAAGTGGAAAATATACTTTATGGATATAACTGTACCTAAAAATAGATATGTGGAAGTCAATGACCGTAATGTTGAGTGTGTGAGAAATATAAAAGGCACACTAATGCCAGTTAAGCAGAGGATTGTGAGGATAAGGTAAAGAATATAATAGGAATGATTTCCTCTTATCAAATTGGATTTTCTCAAGAAATTAATGATACAACCCTCTTGCTGTAGCACCCAATTGAAGATACAGTACTTAACAATTGAATGTCTCAAAACTACATATTAGTTGGATCCATCTACTGAAAAAGAATAAAGATGCATGCCTCCAAGCCAGTAGTAGTGTGTTGTGTAATAAACTAAACTATACAACATATCTATCATATGATGTTAAGGACAGTCGGCCTCTTATACAATGCCGACCAACATTAACAAACACCGAAACTCCAAGCAGTTGCATGAATTATGTTTAGCTTTTGTTCCAATCCATTCTTCTAATTTACTTAGTATTGTCCCACTAGTCTCTAGTAATGCTACCAACTTAAGCAGGGTGTGTTTAAGAATTATTTTTCGTGACAACTAGAATCTGTTTGGAGAAAACTTTTAATGGAAATGGAAGCGGCAAAGCTAGATGAAATTCTACTATGGACCAAATATAAAGAAAAATAAAATATATTTTTATGAATCTTATGTTGATAATTTTCTTTGTGACAAAACTCGTGTAATAAAAAACATACAAGAAGAGTCCCTGTGAGCGTAGATTGGTTGGCAGGAACATGCATTATTATATGCAGCGTGGTTCAAACCCTGAACACCCCACTTATTCACTTTGAAAAATGTGAATTCTAGCAACATACAAGAAGAAAATAATTAACCTTAACAAGAAAACAAACGCAAGAGAGAAGGATTTAAACCTAACCTTAAATTTTAAATTAGGATAATTTTGACATTTTGAATGAGGATAACAATGTTGATTTAATTAAAATTGTAATAACTTACCCCCTTCCCGCTCAAATCTCCCCAGTTTTAAGGGAACTTTACTCTTCTTCCCTTCTAACAATGAAATCAAACAAATAAATTTTAAAATATTCCCTCATCTCCCTTCCATCCACAAGCCTCCAACCAAACATGCCTTTAGCTCTGTTTGGATTGATGAAACATAACGGAATAGAGCGGAATAGAATATAACAGAATGGAGCAGAACAGAATGGAATTGAATAGATAATACATTTCATTGTTTAGATATTTTATGATGAGACAGAATAAATTTACCGCCCCATTATTTGGATCATTGACGGAATGAAATGAATTATAACTATTTATTCCAATTTTACTCTTCTTTAAAAATACCAGAGTATAAAATTAAAGCATATATTTTCTACTAAAATGATTACAAACTATATAATTATAATTAAAATAACAAATAGCTGAAGTCGTACATTTTTCTAAGCAACCAATTACGATTTCATTGAGAGGACATGGCAGTAACAAAGGGAATATGCATGTACACTTCTCGTAAATATAATGATATAATCAAATAGAAAAAATTGATTATCAATGATTATTAGTTATTAATAATAACTATTAAAAAGTGCACCTTTCTTCCCCTCTATTTTCTCCTTCTCAAACTCTAACCGTCACCCTTTTCTCCTTCTTCTTCTTGTCAGAGGGGTGATTTAGGGTCAATGTTGACCCAAAAATCACCCATCCGAGTTATTTTTCCTTCTATCCTAGTTGAATCCGATCAATGACAATAACTTTGGCGTCGTCAGAGTTGCAGAACCGGAGATATGAATATTCCGGAAACTAAATATAGTCATATTAGTCATATTTGTAGGCATATGTACTTTGTCGTTTTATGCTATTAATATGGATGCTGTGAGTTTGTTCATAGATTCATCCTTTTTGTTTTTAGCGAATTTGAATTTGTATTGTACCAATGTACTCTATCAATTTGAATGAATGAATATCATTTATTTTTTGTAAAAAAAAAACTATTAAAAAGTGCAGCAAGCTTTTTTTTAAAACAAGAATAACCCAAGTTGGTAACGAACAATTATCGGAACTGTTTGTGTTCTTATGATGATGAAATGTATAATCATGAACCAAGACAGTGCATGTATAGTAGAAAAGCAGAACTGAAAGTGAAGATTCGAATGAAAAAACATAACTACTGTAGAGAAGACGGGAATATATTTGTAATTTTGTAATTTGAAGAATAAATTAATTGAGGATTCCATCTCATTCCGCCTAAATTGGAGGGTAAGCAAAATGAGAGTAAGTGATGCAATGTGATGGAATACACATCATTGAATTTCATTCCATTTCATCCCACCATTTTAATGACTATCCAAACAGTAGAATTTTGATTTATCTCATTCCATCTCATCACATTCCATCATATACCATCAATCTAAAAATAACCTTAAGGTATAATTAAAAAAGAATTAGTTTATGATTTCTCTGAGGGATGTAAGGTAAGGTTGAGGCTGTGGTGTTTACCAATTTAATGCATCAAGCCATATCTTATCATATAGTGGTAGTAGCATTCATTTTAACAATATATTTTCAACGTTGGCAAGGCTAAAAGTCTATATGAAAATTCATTTCACTTTCTTTTTTTATGAAAAGCCCACACTTTTTTTTTTACGCCGAAAAACCCACATTTGGTGGTATAGGATTTTGTATATTGATTAATCAATTAAAAGTTCTTATAAGTTCAGCTCAGTTGGTATAGACAATGTATAATATATGTAAGGTCTGAGTTTTTAAACCCAGCCACCACCAAAAAAAGATTAACCGATTAAAAAGTCAATGAAATTAAATTATATTTAAGACCATTATTAAAATATATATATTGAGATTTAACAAGATTTAATTTTTATATAATCAAACTTGATGTGACATTTTATTTGAATTCTATTTTAGAGTAGCATCTTTAAATATGTCAAAAATTGATGTGGTCAACATTTTTTTTTTTTTGATACGTGGTCAACATGTTTAAATTATAGAAAGTGTTAGTAAATTAATGATTTAATTGAAAGTACAATATTTAATATAATAATAAGTAATATTAATTTTTTATTTTATTGAATTAGGTTGATCTGGTAGATTTTGTTTTTAACGGTTTGTATTTTTAACAAAATAAATTTCAAATATTTTTTAGTCTTGTCTATTTGTTTTTTTTGAAAAAAACTTAGGTGTAGTTTAGATATATATTTAGGGATAGACTTTTTTTTTTCTTCAAGAATTTACTGACAGACTCTTGTCAATTAGCTTGATTTTGAGGTGTAAAATTAATTTTGACATGTTTAGTTGCTCTTGTGTAGAAATGATTTTATCTCTATAATTGATTCCAACTTGATGCTAGAACTTGTTGTAATTTTTTAGGTTAACATGATTTATATACTTAAATTTATCGTTTAATTCACTTTTACATAAATATATTCAAATATAAATCATTTTACATTTAACTCATTTTAAGTAAAATCAATTTAATCATAATATTTTTTCTAATCGCAAAACTAAACACGCAGGAAGTGTCTCTAGGTGTTAATTGAAAGAGGTGATTCACCATCCCTTTACAAAGTCTTAGAGCATCAAAGCACTCATGAAATCAACAAATAAATAGATTACATAAGCTAATTATATCTAAATTTTTAGTACAAATAAAAACAAGTGACTTTGGTATGGTGATTAGTTAGTTACATTCACGATACAGTAAATATAGCACTACGTGTGATGAGATTTTCATTATGGAAGCTTTTATGATCCAATAGAAACCTTTTTATCCTCAATGGAATTCTTTATCACAATCTGCAGCTGGATGGCGTTGGTGGAGCACAAAGGATAACTACCAAATCACTCTACGTCATCATAAGTAGCTTCAAGTATCATATATTCATTTGCAAGCAGATAAACTTTGTCATTATAATAAACTTTTTTTTTTTGTTACAATAATACATTCTGATACTTTTTTAAATATTTTTATTATTTTATAAATTTTATAATAATCTCACTAAATAATTTAATTTTGATAGTACGATTCATATTAAATTTCTTTTCTTTTACATTGAATTCAATTTAAAAAGAAAAAACACCTTAAAAATATTTTTAAAAAAATCTAGTACATGTGTGCATTCATAAATTTAATATATTTTTAGCGAATAAATGGAGGGGTTTCAATATTTTAGGATGCAGTTGCCGACATCGTAAAAAGAATTGTTTAAAAAATATAATCTAGAAAATTTGCAAGTAACATTACAAGATAAGGACAATCCTGATATGAAAAATATTTTAAAAAGGAAAAAACTTAAGAACAATTTCTCAGTGCTTTTCGTATGGTTCTTAACTAAATTCACCATGATTTTTTTAAATTTATAATTTTTTCAAAGTTTGTTATATCTAAAAAAAATTATATTTTTAATTAAGAATCATACGAAAAACACCTGAAGAATTGTATCTATGTTTTGTCCTACGTTAAAAAAAAGACTACGCTTTGTATCTCATTTCATTTATCATTTATGCTATTGAATAGATGAATGTTCATGAAAAATAAAATAGAAAATACATCAAATTAAAATAACTAAGATAGTACTATTCCATATTTGACCTAGCCAAATTCGTAATGGATTCTACTCCAGTGGAACGCACTAGAAAATTGCACTACCAGCACACCCTGGTGTCCTCCTGCAATATAGACCACTGCATGATCAGACACTAACCCGTGAATCACGTCAAGAATGATTCAACAGCCTAAACAAAAATTACTTTAATTCTCACGAAATTTTATTTCTAAAAGGATGCTTGCACTTTAAGAAATATACACATTCTATCATGTTATTATACTTTCCTCTCAAACAATGTTAGGGCGTTGAAGTGTTTGCAAGCACCACACTTTCCGTTAAGAGCAGAACCACCTTTTCGTTTGTGCTTTATCAATTTTGAGTATCGATTTTGATCTAGGGTTTACTATTAATAAGACATATACTTTTATATTCATTGATCATTATCTTATTTTTCCTCGCCCTCAAAGGTGTAACCTAGTTGTATGGATTGGAAAGGTGAAAAACTATTGTGAAGGAGTCACGTGGTTTTCTAGTAACAAATTTCACCTCCTTTGATAAATTAATCACCAATATTTTTTACTTATAAATTTGTATGTGAGAATCAATTCTAAAATAACAAATTATCAATCTTATCTTCAAGTGGAATCAATGTTGGAAGAATAATCTATTCTACTTGAATCAAATATATCAGAATCAATTATACACTTTCAAAATCAATTTTGATCGCTCTAGAAGTGGAACCAACCATACCGTAATTATATGATGCAATTGTTAATCAAATTAACCAACCATACCTTAATTGTATGATGCAATTGTTAATCAAATTAAATGAGACAATTGATCATAACAAAGAGTTAAAAAGAGAAATACTGCTCATTAGTGACTCACAACTAGGCTATCGTAATTTGGTGGGGTTGTAAAGTGGATATGACACATCAACTTGAAATTATCATTGGCTGATCCTTCTTTGTTTGCAATTTGCAGCCGTTTTACTCGTCAGGCTGGCATTGGCAGTGAATTGAACATATGATGATTTCAGCTAATTCATTCAAATGAGATACCCTCAACCGCACTTCTATTTAGTGATTCATACGTATATAATAATAAAATATTAAAAAACAAATCTAAACTAAGCTATAAATACCATATTCTAAGCTCTAATATTTCCTGCACAAACCTTAAGTTCAGCTACCATATATTGGACCGTTACAATTGAGAAGAATATATATAGAATGACCAAAGAAACAAGAATTTTGGGTTGTATTTTGTTAGTTTTAGTTCTAAGCGGTGGAGGTGAGACACGACATCTGAACCCAACAATGGTAAGTGATCATCACATGTTAGCAACTTCTCATTGGAATTGGAATTCCATACAACCATTTGAAGAAGAAGGTGGAAAACGTGACGAGCTGCAACGATTAAGTCCCGGTGGACCTGATGCTCATCATCATTAAGTACTTCCAAAACTATTCATAAACCTATGTATTGTCAATATCTTAATTGAAATTAATAATTGGTTTATGAGGATATATAGTTATACAAAATTTTCATGTAAATGTTCGTTATCTTCTCATATATGTATAAAATGTTGATGTTGAAGTTATAGACTAGATGATGATGTATATAGTTAAGTTGCACATGATCATTGTTGTGTGTGTATCCATGTATTCATCCGGACATGGCGTTGCTATCGTAGTATCGTCTAGAGATCTCGCACCAATCAAGCTCAATACCATGTGTGTGTTCCCCGTCACTTAGACTCGTCAAACCCTTCATATATGATGACGACATATAATTTGGAACCCTCTCTTCTGAATCAATTTGAATCACTCTTTAACGAACAAATGAGAATCAACAAAAGTCCATTTATTTCAAAAGGATTATTAATCCCAACGTTGCCTTTCTCCTCTAGTTAGACTTGAGCTTGCCAATGAATAATTAAGGGATTAGCAACAATGTTTCCCAACGGACTAAGCACATTTTAGAAACACATACACACATGCACATAATTTAAGGATTCACAATTCAAAGAGGTATAAGGAGAACAAACAACACGACATACATATTTTTCCTTACTTAGTAAGAACTTCAAACAATTTACATTAGGAATAGTTCCAAAAATTTTGCTTGCACCTTCAAACAACAACATTTGTTGCTTGCACCTTCAAACAAAACTTAGTACCCGTATGTCTCATAATAATTATCATATTTAAGAAGAAATAGTTCCAAAATTTTGTTGTTTTCAATTTTTAATGTAACATTATTTATTTTTTTGGTACAGAACATTAATTTTTTTTAATTATACTTTCTAATCAATACTACGTGTATCACTCCTAAATTATTATTTTTCACATTCCCTTTATGATAAAGAAAAAATGCATTGACCACCCCTAATTTTTATTGGAAATGAATCCCCTACAACGAAAATTCCTCATATTTCTCACTTGTAATAATCCACACCCTTTAATTTTATTTTTAAAATTTAAAGTCCTCCACTTTCTATTTTTTTATGGTCCAATTTTAATTGCACTATCTCATGGGGAGAACCCAGTCCCAATTTTATTCAAATGTTAATGAAAATTGTTTTTTCCACATGAGAAGTTGCTTAAAAACACATCAAAATGACCAAAAATTTCAACGGGCGAGTTGTAGTTAACTACCATTAATTTTTTTTAGTCATTTTCATATGTTTTTAAGCAACTTCGTATGTGAGAAAAGCAATGATCGATGTTAATACCCCTCAAGTCTCCTAAAAGCACAAACCTCCATTAAGGTTAACTGGACTATCTCTTCAGTTGCTCCTCAATTTTATTCAGCTGGACACCTTCTCATTCGTTTGGTGTGCTGCTCTTCACTAATCATGGATAATGCGTTTTTTTTTTGCCATTTTATCATTTTTTACCAATCAAATAATTTAAGCTTTTTAAACAATCGAATAAAATTTCACAAATACATGTCCGTCTTGACAATATATAGTTTTAATAATACTACTCTCATAGGTCCTAAATTGTCCTCAACTCCATAATCTAGGCCATGTTGATTACATTAGCAAAACTAGCGCCTTGTTCTTTGATGTCATGACTTCTGCATATAAAAAATATAGCACTAAATGTTGTGACTTGTGACAACCCTTAAAATTATACTTTGTCATTTTCTGCATAAGCTCCTTCCTGGAAATAGTGTCAAAAATAAAAGTCAATGGTCTTTTGAAGTTGCCACCAATTTTTTAATGTGTTTAGCTTGTTTCTTTTTGTTGTTGCTGTTGTTTTGAATGCTTCGTGTTTTGCTAGAATTTGGTTTCTATCAAAGAAACGGGAACTTAACTTACAAGCAAGAGGCACGACAATGAAATAAAAAGGCTTGTATATATAAAAAATGAAGGCTTAAATATTCAATTCGTCCCTGTAATTTGGGCGCATTTTGATTTTTGTCCTTGTAAATTTTATTTTTTTTAAAACATCCTTGCAAAAATAATATTATTTTAAAAAGGTCCCTGACCCCACTTCATGTCTGATTTGGCATGAGATTCGCCACATGGCAGTTGCTGACCCTGCAACTTTTGTCACGTGGCAATCCATGTAATTAAAAAAATTTAAATAAAAATAAAAATATTGAAAATATTTTTTTTAAATTAAAAAAATTTAAAAATCAGAAAAAATTTCCAAAAAAAATCTGAAAATAATTTTTCGAATTTTTTTTTATTTTTTTGACAAAAAAACTGTTAAAATTAAAGTTTTTGACAAAAAAAGAAAATTAAATTTTCAAAAAATTGTTAAAATTAAAATTTTTGACAAAAAAGTGAAAATTAAATTTTTTTAAATTGAAAATTATATATTAATTTTTTTTTTTTGAAAATACTGACAATTATATTTTCAAAAGTTATAAATTTTGATATTATATAATTTTTAAAAAGTTTCTTATCATATTTTAATTTTCAAAATTTTATTTCCAGATTTTAAAAAAAATTATATAATCGAAAAAAATATTTGGAATTTTAAAAAAAAAATTATGTTTTTTTTTTGTATTTTAAAAATATTTTTTATGTTTTTAATTATGTGGCATGCCACGTCAGCACCACGTGACAAAAAGTTGCACAGTCAGCAACTGCCATGTGGGTAAAACCATGCCAACTCAATGAAAAAGTGGGGTCAGGGACCTTTTTAAAACAAATTTTTTTTGCAGGGATGTTTTTAAATTTTTTTTACAAGGACAAAAATTAAAATGCGCCCAAATTACAAAGGCGAATTGTATATTTAAGCCAAAAGTGAAAGTGGAGAAGTTAACAAAAACACTGTTTTAAGGTGGAAGGTATGTGATTGTCACTTTGAAGGAAAAACAAGGGAGGGGGATGTATTTTTTTTTTCTTATATAAAATAATGAGAGTCAATTTATGTTAAATGTTAATTCGAAAAAATTGTTATTCTGTCCTCGTGAACCTAGCTCAGTTGATAAGAACAATGCATAATATATGCAAGGTTCGAGGTTCAAACCTCGGCCACCACAAAAAAAGAAACAATTGATTTTATTTTTTTTACGAATGTGTTTATGAATTATAATTTTTGGGAAATGATCTATTGTGACAATTTTAGGGTGTATTATATCGTATACAATTTTTTGTGGACCAAATGGTTATTTTGGTACTTTAGACAACTTCTATGTAGGACAAAAAGTTGTGTTGTGTTTTAGTGGGTGACAATAATTTCAGTTTTTATCAAGTCCCTTGCTTCCAAATTATTTTGTTCACAGTAGTCAATATAGCGGCCGCGCATGGTGTAGCAGTGACGGACCTCTAAGCTAATCGTCGTAGTTGTGCATAATTAAATAGTGGCCGCTTCATCTGCTACAGCGACGGAGCAGAGTGTAGCGAATAGCGTCCGCTTTAGCCGCTATTTGATTTTAGTAGAAAATTTCCAAATTGACCCTATTTTAAAACCTTTTTTAGGGCATTTTGGAGATTTTGTAAACCCTAACATTTTTCAACTCTTTCTCTTTTCTCACCTGCCCCGCTAAATACACTCTTCTATCTTTCAATTGAAAAACACAACATGGGGGATCTCTTCACTCTTTCGTTGTTCTTTTTTTCATCTTATGTTTTCTTTTGTTTTATGGTTTCTCTTGTTTTATGGATTTTTATTTGTTCCTCTGTCTTTTGGTGTTTTGATTTATGAATGTTTCATGATATTTGAGTGTTATATTTAATTTTATATTAAATGTAAGTTTGTTTATGCTTTATAGTATTATTGATGTAATTTGACCATAAAATAATCAATTATCGGTGATCACTATTTGAGGTATTGTTATACGCTATCTCACTTCTGGGGTCGGCCATTGATTACTATGATTCTGTCTGTAAAACTATTTTACAAATCAAACATTGTATAATTAAAATTGTTTTGTCTTTCATTTATAGCGGATCGAACACGCTTTTATTGAGAATGAAAGAGTAATATTTAGACGAACAATTATTAAAGTATATGATAAGGTCATTTTTGGTAAGAAAAATTTGTCATTGAAATTAATGTTATGATTGTTATGACCAAGTCCATTCCAGCTATGTTATTCGAAGAAACAAAAAAAGATGCCTGTTCCAACTATTTGTGTAATTTGGATATATCTACTTGAACCAAATAAAAGTCTTCAACAAATATTTAATTATGATTTTTTTTATTAAAAAAAGACGTGCAAAACAATATCTTGTTTTTATTTTTAAAAGATTAAGTCTCGAGTTGGCGGCTATCATATAACAAGAGAAATCAAATTACCAAATTTGAACGAGAGATTATTTTAGTGAAGTATAGTCTTTCTTTAATTACAAGTATAGTATATTTTAGAATTAGAGAGAGAATTAAGAAATACCTCAACAAACTTGTGACATGTTAAATAAACTCCTATGAATCCTTAATTTAACAAGTGGGTTCTATCCTTAATTTGAGGAATGAGACCCTAAGTAATTAATAATTAAAAATAGATTCGTTAGGAGAAACTTAGCAATCAATTAACAAAAGTTTTTTTAATAAGCACAATTAACAAAAGCTTAAGTCTCGCTTGTATATAAGTTAGCAAATGCATCAAGCCTATATATGCATGACATATATACAGGCTTGGTATAGTTATTGAGTTATATTAGATAAAAGATATTGTGTCTATTTGTGTGATGAAGAAGTAGATATGGGTAGCATAGCAAGAACATGGAGAGAACTTAGTGGCAAAAGTAAGTGGAAAGGTCTATTGGAACCTTTACACATTGACCTACGTAGGTACTTACTACATTATGGACAATTTGCTCAAGCTACATATGATGGTTTCAACTTTGAAAAGGCATCTAAGTATGCAGGTAATTGTCGTTATTCTAAAAAGGACTTTTTTTCCAAAGTATATTTGGAAAAAGGTAATCCTTTCAAGTATTCTGTGACCAAGTATTTGTATGCAACATCCAAAGCAAGAGATAGTGCAGCGTTTCTCTTAACTTCAATATTTTCAAAGGATGCTTGGAGTTTGGAAACAAATTGGATGGGGTACGTTGCTGTTTCCACAGATGAAGGTAATGTTGAGAAGTATGGTAGATCATATAAAAAAGAAATTGAGAGAATGAGAAAAATTGAGCATAATTAATAAGTATAGGAATACATTTTATATATGATCCTAGCTAAACTACGGTAAATCTTATAACCAACTTACAAGTTTTACTAATAAACTCTTAACTAATTTTAACAGCTAAGGAAGCATTGGGGAGGAGGGACATAGTTGTTGCTTGGAGAGGAACAATTCAAGGCGCTGAGTGGGTTCAAAATTTTAATATTGATTTGGATCCTGCACCACTTATATTTGGTCCTAAATCGGATGTGCAGTTACACAATGGGTTTTACTCTCTCTACACATCCGATAACTCGAGTTTACCAATAGCTGATTCTAGTGCTAGAAAACAGGTAATTATATATTTTTGTGTTATAGATCACCAGTTATGCTACATAGTATATCTAGATAGCTTCGTCACAAATTAAATTATAAATTTAATTTATATTTTGTTCAAAAAAAATTAATTCATATATTGACATCGTAATATCTCATTATTTAAATACTTGTGTAAGAGTAATTCAAGAATAATAATATCATGATAAATAGATTAAACCTCCTAATATACGTAGGGGTCTGAGATCGAATCTCAGACATTCCACTTATTCACTTTAAAAAAGTGGATTTTTAACCATATACTGCTTGACCAAAAAAAAAAAAAGATTATACCTAAGTTTACATAAAGAATTTTTTGTTAATTATAGATATATTAATGATTAATTTACAACAGTCTCATAAAAGATTTGAATTTAATGCCTAAAGTTTCCTTTATTTTTGACAAATTAATACCTTAAGGTTTTTTTAAAAGGAAATTTAATACCTTAAGGTTATTAAGTTAAGCTTTTACCACTAAGATAATACTTTAAGCATAGTTTTTTTTTTTCCTTCTTAAAAAAAAGTATAACGTTTCTTGGTTAAAATATCTCCCCTGTAACCTAAATACATAGTAAAATAAAACAAATTTGAGACCTATGGCACTTACCTTAATGACTTGGGCTTTTAATTAAAAAATTTATGATGGTGATTTTTATAATTAAAAATTACTCCAAATAATAACCAAAAAAAAAATCTCAAGCTAAATATACACTACTTTTCTTTTTCAATATTTATAGTACTTGATTTTGGCCAGTTTTGTTTTTTAATATTTGTAATGTGGCAAATATAAAGGTCTTAAACGAGATTAGCAGACTTGTGGAGCTATATAAGAATGAAGAAATTAGCATAACTGTAACGGGACATAGTTTGGGTGGTGCACTTGCAACTATAAGTTCTATGGATATAGTTGCTAATAAATTCAACATACCAAAAGGGCAACCTCAAAAAGCATGTCCAGTCACATTATTTGCATTTGGTTCACCTCGTGTTGGAAATTCTAACTTTGGAAAGATTTTCTCTGACAACAATGATTTGAGAGCATTGTTTATTCGAAATGAAAACGATATTGTTCCAAATAGTCTTCTTCTTGCATACTCAAAGGTGGGAGAGGAATTAGAAATTGACGCTAAAAAATCTAAGTACTTGAAGAATGGGGTTAGTGCACATAACATGGAGGTTTACTTGCATGGAATTGCGGGAACACAAGGAAGCAAAGGAGGGTTCAATTTAGAAGTGAATCGTGACATTGCACTATTAAATAAAAGTAATGATGGTTTAAAAGATGAATATCATATTCCTGAGAATTGGAGGGTAGTTGAGAACAAGGGTATGGTTCAACAATCTGATGGTACTTGGAAGCTAATTGATGATCATAATGATGATGTTCTAATCATGCGTTCTAAATTGTAGGTTTGAATATCGTAAAACTTCATAAATAATTTGGCATAGTTTGGTTGTTGTGTGTATTTATGTATCTTTACAAGTTTTCATCCTTGTTACTGGTTTGGTGAATTGTAAGGCTAGCTAATCTTGAGTACAAGTTAGCTAAATATTAGCCTTGTATTTTTAATAATGTTAATTTTTACTTGTTGACAATGGTTTATAAAAATTAAATTGTTATGCCCGTTTTGTTTTGTCAATGGTGTATCTAATGATAAAGGGAAACATCCAAAATATTAAATCAAATGCGTTTTACATCAATCTTACGAGGTCGCGATTGATTAATAAAGAATCTTTTGGCAATAAATATTTGACTAAGAACAACTCACACATGCAAAAAAGAAGTTAAGAAGAAGCGGAATCATTTTTGAAAATTTTAACCTAGGGAATTTTCTTTCACTCTATACTCGCTCCCCCAATAGCTAGAGTGGGAAAAAAAACAATTCTTTTTTGAACCGAACTGTTGAACTAAACCAAACTGAACCATTACTAACAATTTTGAAATTAAACTGAAACAGTTTGGTTCGGTTCAAAATAGTTCGGTTCAATTCAAAACAGTTCGGTTCGGTTCAGTTTTAAAAACTTCTTCGATTTCGTTTGGTTTTTTTTTATATTTTTTTTCAACAATACCAAAATAATAGTTCGGAATAGTTCGGTTCGGTTTGGAACAATTCGATTCGGTTCAAAATGCAAACAATTCAGTTCAGTTATTTTAAATTTAGCAAACAGTTCAGTTTGTTTCAGTTCAATTATCATCCTGAACCGAACCATGCCCACCCCTACCAATGGCTATTGCAAAAGTTGACTTTTTCAAAAAATATTGTTCAATTTGTAAGAGTTTGACGTGTGATCAAAGAAGCAGGTTAAGTGCCAAGAGATTGGGTTTAACTATTTTGTTAGAACATCGTGAAGCTAAATAAACAATTGTAGGCTCTGTACCAAATTACCAAGGAGCGAAAGAGAAGGGAAATAAACATGGCCTAATTTCTCTTTTTATCGATTTTTATTTCATTAAGCGAACCATCATTGGCAAGTGTAACCCCCCTAAGTTACACATCCTAATCGTAGTGGTAGTTAAGTAGAAATTTCACAATCCTTATAAAGAGGAACTTATCAATATTATTAGGCGATGACATTGCAGTATACTTGCTAAATCGACTATTGAAGCTTAGTTTTTTTTTTCAATAGATAAATATTAGTTGTTAGTATATTGTTATTGTTAGAGGGGAGAAAGAAATATCAGCAGCAAAGATTGAACCATGAATCTCCTCCTTAAACTCTTTCGACGTCCCGGCCATTTAATCACCAAGTTACACCATTATGAACGATGCAAACATGAGCTTGGTTTTGGCTGTTGTTTTTCTATTTGTATCAATTTGCAGCTTGTTGTTGTTTTGATGAATCGTCTAATGATTTTAAGTACAACTTTACTTAAGATTAGTCTCATTAACCATCTTTTTTAATGAAATTTTTTACTCTATTGTTGTTGCATCGCACAAAAGGTTGAATGATAATTTGATCTATACAAAGTTGGTTTTGAATTCAGATTATAATCTTGGAATACGAGAGGGTCTTCTGTCAGAGACAACAATATCATCTTTTTATTAATTTTTGTTGGACTTGAGTCTTGATTTATAGTTTATTGATAAATGGGTAGATTTCTTGAGTTGAACCACACGATAAATTGTAGTCTACAAATCTTAAATTTAATTGATACAAAGTATTACATCAGTTATGAAGTCAATTTCTTTACGAAGAATTTTGTCATCTATTGTTATCATACTCGACTTAAGGAATTAGTCTATATGTAATTGCACGTAAAAGACACATTCACATAAAAAAGAGTAGGCATAATTGGTTGAAGTCTGTGATAAAAAAATAAAAAAGTTACTTTGTATTGGATTTAGGACCTATTTTAATTAGGCTTATTTTGAGCTTTTGCAAAACATCTTATGCAAATAAATAAGTTTTTATGTTAATTTATAAATTCTCAATAACGAAAATTGTATCTTTATAAACTATTTTTCTCATAAACTACATTTATAAACTTATGAATAATACATAAAAAATTTATTTATTTACATAAGTTGTTTTGTATAATCTTAAAATAAGTCTAATCCAAACAGACCCTTAGATCGACAATCTTGATATTTGCTGAAAAGTGCAATGGTTGCATGGATCTAAACTCTAATTAAAATATTTGTTTTGCAAAATATTGAAATATTTGTTTGAGAATTTCTTATTGCCCCCTCTGCTCGAGCTTTCTCGTGCACCTCGTCAGAATTCTTCTTATTTTTCTTATTTTACTCTCATTCAGGTTCTATAAAAACAAGCTTTGGATTATGGAATTTAAAGAGTACGAATATATATACAAGCCTCAACCAATTCCCTACATTATCCATTTTTTAATTTAAAGAGTACTAATATATTGTACCACACTACACAGTCATTATCTTTTCGTTGGCAGTTCTTTCATCACCTCCTTCAGATGAAGTTGAGGATGTAGAGCTGCAGAAAGTCATACCTCTGAATTTGTCATAAAAAAACCCTTATTAATTTATTATTCTTTTTTCCATTGTATTTTATGCTTTCAATTTATAGAATCGGAAACATGTAAATATACTGAACGAAAATTTGTTTAAGAACTTGTGAATATAATTTGAACAAGTAAAAGACGTAATTTTTTGAGGCATATAATGCACCAACATTTTATATGGTCCACAATGCATAATTTTTTTTGTAAATTGATATGTTAGGTTCATTTTCACTCACAACATAGAATCATGAGCACTTGACTGACCCTATAAACTAACACAAGTCTTTTCGGTGTGATTTCTTATCACTCTCACACTTTCTGAAGTTTTTTAGAACATCACTCATCCCAAAATTTATTCAAGTCAAGCATGTTTAGCTGTGAAGTTCTTATGGAATGGCTACCAAAAATAAGATGCATCTTGCTGGTATAGGTAATGTCAAACAATTTGTATAAGCTTTCTTTCAACCATGTTGTCCTATACATATATGGCCTTAGGATCTTTATCATTATGATGTGAATTCGTTTCTATTTTGCCAAGAAGTTGTCGGGAGTCGTTCATTTTCATGCCTTGTGCATTATGTCCTATACATATATGGCCTTAGGATCTTTATCATTATAATGTGAATTTGTTTCTATTTTGCCAAGAAGTTGTCGGGAGTCGTTCATTTTCATGCCTTGTGCATTAGCGATCATTTCCCGACCTCGTCAACCTCAGGTGTTACAAACACTTATCCAATCGAAATGAGCATTAACCTAGCAATAATTTACAACAGGATGGGGAAATCAAATACGTTTAGGATCCTCATAGACACGAGAAGCATGGTCAATGTTGAGTATCACCGTTCATTGATCGGCTCAGATAGAATCCTTCATTCCACTCATGAAACTTCAAAACGACAACGATATGAGAACTATGTTATCTATATTTGTTTAGTATAGTTCGAACAAACCGGTCGAGTTAGACGCTACCTTGATCAGATTTGGTCATGATATTCGAGCAAGTTTGATTCACCTCAGGATATATGAAAAAATTAGAGTGTGCATGGATAACCAGATGAAGAAATTTGTTTGGCTCATTGCTTATGTTTAATTATGTTGTTGCAATTATTATTGTTGATGTATTATGTTATTGAAAAAGAGGAATAGACGCACATTTCAGCCTAAGGAAGAAGATATTTATTCTTTAGGTGAAAAGGTTAAGCTTCATGCACACTGGTGGTTTAAATCGACATCTCCCATGTTTGATTTTGACTGCAATTGAGGAGGCTTAATATTTTTGTTGTCTATGGATTGTAACTTAACTTTGTGCTATTATAGTCTACTTATAGTTCGACTTATTTGAGGATGTAAGAATAATTTTAGATTTGATAAATCAGTGCTTAATCATGTTTAATTGCAAAACTTACTTAATAGTTCCATTAGTATGTCAGCATTAAACTCCAAATATACTATGAAATCTTCTATGCATGATTTAAAATTTTAAAATGTTTCAAGGTGGATTGTCATTCTCCATTCACTCAAGATATCATTTAGGTTAATTTGATTTATCCCCCTATTCCATGGCTTAAATGCAATTCTGATGGAGCCTCAAAAGATTATCCTAAATTGTCTTCCTGTGAGAGGAATTTCAGAGATTGCAGAGGTGCCTTTTTGGGTGGGTTTTCTTATAACTTACGCATTTATACATATATTATCGTTGAAATGTAACAGTTCAAGTTTTTTCTAATCATTTACTAATTCTTTGGAGGTTGTAAAATTGGTGGGCTAATTGTTCACGTTACTAGAAGTTTTTATTTTAGAGTATCTCATTTACATAGGAAGAGAACAACTGTGCTTATAAGTGAGCTAATATGGGTTTTTAGTGTAATGAGGTAATATCTAATTAATATGGGTGGAATTCATTGCCAAATTATATCATTTAAGATTTTTTCCGTAATAGATTTGGTATCTTTAATTTTAGATTTTGTTGATTTTCTTTGATGGGTTTGTTTTGCCACTCCATCTTCTTTTTTTCCTATCAATATTTTTGGGGCCTAATCTTGAATTAAAACACTCCTATGAAGCACATGTGTGCCTTAATATATAGGAGACAAAAGATTACAAGTGAAGAAACTTCACATGATAAAATACCCAATACATATAGAAGGGTAAGACCACCACATATTAAAGCCGAAAATTAAGTGCGGTTTCTAAGCGTTAAGCCACCACTATGAATAAAGTTTAACACAATCTAAAAGTTGTTTTTTAAACGAGATTTTGACGGAGAAAATTTGAGAAGTACGTTCATTTCAAATGACTCAAACATGTCATCCATAAAATGTGAAAACAATGAAGAATATCCTTATGGAAAAACTGGGAGCCAACAAATTGAAACGCTTGCAAACCCTCATCATTAGGCTACACACTTTGAACTACTAACCAACACATAACATCAATCTAAATGCTACCAAAGAAAACGCACTCCATAAATAAATGATTAATAGTTTCTTCCTTTTTGCGGTCTCCTAAACATAGTAATGAATCCAAGTTGATGACGTCGTGACACACCAAATTGTTTTTGGTAGGAAGCCTAAGCCTATTGTTAGGGAGCCTATTGTTATTTGGAAATTATAACTTCTTTTTCTTTGTGTGAAATAATCTACTATGATAATTTTTTTGAGAATGAGAAAGTAATTGTTTTAAGAGCGTGCAGCATAAGGTCATTTTTTTAAGAAAAAATTGTCATCGGAAACAAGAGTAACGATAAGACCAAGTCCTTTTCAGCTATGCCATTCAAAAAAGCCAAGAAAAGAACCCCTTTCCAGCTATTTGTGTAATTGAATATATCTACTTGACCCAAGTAAAAAGTATTCAACAAATTACTTATCCCCTCAAAAAATAATATTTACGATTTTATTTATATAATAAAAAACACGTGCAGATTTTATTTTAAAAAATTAAATTTCGAGATTGAGAGCATCATATAACAAGAAAATCCAATTGCCTAGTTTGAATGAGATAATTTTTTAGTGAAGTAGGGTACATTTTTAACTTACAGGACAATTAAGAAATACCTCAAAAAACTCGTGAGCCATTGAATAAAATTTATGAGTCTTTGATTAACATGTGGTTCTATACTTAATTAGAATATGCGCTGTATTTACTAATTAATAAAAAAAACTTGAATTAACAAAAGTTGTGTAGATGGGTGTATATAAGTAAGCAAATGCATGAAGCCTATGCATGACATATACAGGCTTGATATAACTATTGAGTTATATATTACATAACATTGTGTCTATTTGAGTGAGGGAGAAGTAGATATGGGTAGCATTCCTTCAAAAAAAGATATGGGTAGCATAGCAAAAACATGGAGAGAACTTAGTGGCAAGAGTAAGTGGAAAGGTCTATTAGAACCTCTAAACATTGACCTACGTAGGTATTTACTACATTATGGACAATTTGCTCAAGCTACCTATGATGCTTTCAACTTTGAGAAAGCATCTAAGTATGCTGGTAATTGTCGTTATTCTAAAAAGGATTTCTTTTCCAAAGTATATTTGGAAGAAGGTAATCCTTACAAGTATTCTGTGACCAAATATTTGTATGCAACATCCAAAGCAAGTGATAGTGCAGCGTTTCTCTTAACTTCAATATTTTCAAAGGATGCTTGGAGTTTGGAATCAAATTGGATGGGGTACGTTGCTGTTGCCACTGATGAAGGTAATGTTGAGAAGTGTGATAAAATTAGAAACAAAAATTGAGGGAAAATTGATTATTTAAAATTGATAGAATGAGAAAAATTGAGTATGATAAGTGTAAGATACATATTTTATATACGATCATATGTAAAGTAGTAAATCTTATAACTAACTTACAATTATATGTAACAGCTAAGGAGGCCTTGGGGAGGAGGGACATAGTCGTTGTTTGGAGAGGAACAATACAGGGTTCTGAGTGGGTTCAAAATTTTAATATTGATTTGGATCCTGCACCGTTAATTTTTGGTCCGGAATCAAATGTACAAATACACAACGGATTTTACTCCCTTTACACATCTGAAAACTCGGGTTTACCATCAGCTGATTCTAGTGCTAGAAAACAGGTGATTGTTTATTGTTGTGTTATAGATCACCAATAATGCTACATACTTGTATATATCTATCTAGATAGCATAATCAAAAATTAAATTATAATTTTATATATATAGATAACATATCATATATCATATGAGAATGATGAGAATAAATAAGAATCATCATATTAAAAAGGAATGGCTAAGATTAAATATCTCATTATTTAATCTTAAAAACAAAAACAAAAAAACTTTCCTAGTTTTCTTTTAGAAAAAAATTCCTATAGTTAACAACAACAATTTGTTCGTCTTTAACCTTTTATCGTTTTTAGGCTCTCATAAAAATAAAAAAAACTTTCCCTCATTACTAGAGTCGGTCCAACAATTCTTGTGAATTTAGCTCAGTTGGTAAGGACAATGCATAAATATATGTAAGGTTTGGGGTTCAAACTCCAGTCACCACACAAAAAAAAAAAGTCGGCCCAACATATATTTTTAGATCTATTGTGAATCTTAACTTGAAGTCTTTTTAAAGTTAATAATGGAATATAATTTTGAAATATGTTAATGAGTGAAATAGAAAGAGTCAACTTTTTCTTTTTGGTCTTTTCCCTCAAAAAAAAAATATTTTTGGTCTTGTAAAAAAAACTTTTTAGACGACTTCTTATAGATGCTAAACAACAGTAAACGGGCTCCACATTTTTTTTGACAAAAATAAACGATATTCATTCATTCAAATTGATAGAGTACATCGATACAATGAAAATTCGCTAAAAAACAAAAATGATGAATCTATGAACAAACTCACAACATCCATGTTAATAACAGAAAACGACAAAGTACTAAAGTCTATACATATTACTATATTTAAGTCTCCGGAATATCCATGTCTCCAGATCTGCAACGTTGACTCCAAAGTCATTGATTTAATCTTCACTACATCGAAACTGATCTGACAATCTAAATCGAACAAATACCTGAACGAAACAAGAAAGACAAACAACGTCGTACAAAGACGACGAACAAAACAACGTCGCACTAAGACGATGAAATCACAAAAGAAAAAACGAAATAGATGTAAAAATCACTTATTTCAATAAAAAGTAAATAAAAAAACGAGTTAGAGGGGTGATTTTGGGTCAAAAATTGACCTTAAATCACCCATCTTAGATGGATGAAGGAGAAGATGACTCAAAAGAGAGAAGAGGAAGAGAGAGGAAAATATAAAATTATTATGATTTTATTATCCAACTTCAACTCTAACGGGCTCCACATTTAATAATAGTATTTTTGTTATTGAGTTATGAGTATATCACTACATAGTTTTCCCTTCCAAAAAAAACATCACTACATAGTTTAAAAGATTGAACTTAAGTTTTTTACGGAAATTTTTTGTTAATTAAATTGATATTAATGATGACGTTACAACCGTCTCATAAAAAAAAATTTAAATTGCTACATGAAGTTGTAGGTTAAACTTTTATCAGAGGTACTTCAACTTCAAGTATAACTTTTTATGGTTGAAATATCTCAAGTATAACCTAAATACATAGTAAAATAAAAACAAATTTGAGGCTGACAGCACTTACCTTACTGGCTTGGGTTTTGGACCGTTAATTAAATTTTTTTCTGATGGTAATATATTACTTTGCTTTTTCACTATTTATAGTATATAATATGATGGGAAGTTTGGATTTTTAATATTTGTAATGTGACAAATATAAAGGTCCTAAACGAGATTAGCAGACTTGTGGAGCTATACAAGAATGAAGAAATTAGCATAACTGTAACGGGACACAGTTTGGGTGGTGCACTTGCAACTATAAGTTCAGTGGATATAGTTGCTAATAAATTCAACATACCAAAAGGAAAACCTCACAAAGCATGTCCAGTCACAACATTTGCATTTGGTTCACCTCGTGTTGGAAATTCTTACTTTCAAAAGATTTTCTCTGACCACAAAGATTTGAGTGCATTGTTTGTTCGAAATGAAAATGATATTGTTCCAAAAAGTCTCACGTTTTTCTATTACAAAGTTGGAGAGGAATTAGAAATCGACACTGAAGAATCTAAGTACTTGAAGAGTGGTGTTAGTGCACATAACATGGAGGTTTACTTGCATGGAATTGCAGGAACACAAGGAAGTAAAGGAGGGTTCAATTTGGAAGTGAATCGTGACATTGCACTATTAAACAAAAGTAATGATGGTTTAAAAGATGAATATCATATTCCTGAGAATTGGAGGGTAGTGGAGAATAAGGGTATGGTTCAACAATCTGATGGTACTTGGAAGCTAATGGATGATCATAATGACGATGTTCTAATCATGCGTGCTCATTAAATTGTTGGTGTGAATTTTATTAAATTTCTGAAATAATTTGCCATAGTTTGGCAGTTGTGTGTTTATGTATGTATCTTTACAAGTTTGTAGCCTTATTGTTGTTTCTTGAATTGTATGGCTAATATCTAGTTGACTCTTGAGTACAACTTCACTTAGAGATTAGCCATCCACCATCATAATTTCCTATTGATAATGAAGTTTTTTTACTCTATTGTTGTGCCACGTAAATGATTGAATGACGGTGGGATTGGATTCTCTCCCATGAAAGGAGAGTCCAATTAAATCAACACAACAAAAAATGAAACGTTGAGAAAGGTAAATATTAAAAAGAAATCTGCTCTTTACCCAAACTGTTTCGCTCATTTCCGAAGTAAATGTCCAAAATGTCCTTACGTGACCTAAGTCATGCTAGTGTATTTTTTACGTGAGTTAAGTCACGCAGCGTGACTTCACTCACGCACGTTATAACTCAGCGTGAGTTAACTCGCGCTAGTTGGCCGGTGGTTACAGTTCAAGAACACACGTTTTTTGGATGGTAGTCAACGCATTTTAATGGTTTTTACACGTTTTTTTTAAGTTTTTTCACATTTTTTGACATCATTAAGTGCTATGCTACCTTAAACCACCTTTAAATACCCTCACAAACTTCCTCTTTTCTTCACATTATCTCCTCCCACTCTCTCCCCCTTTTTCTCTTCTTCTTTTTTGTTTCTATAGTCTCTAGGCTCTTTATACCCCTTTAGGTATATACTAGTGGCTTTTGGGGGAAGTAGTGGTCTGCCGGGTTGGGGAAAGGGCATCATCCCTTGAGGTAAAATTAGGTTTGCTTCCTCTTAATCCCAAAATATTTTTACCGTGGCTAAAAAGAATCATCATGGGGTATAAAAGGAACCAAATTTAAATTTATCTCAAGGGATCTTGATGTCTTTTTCCCCAACAGGATGGATCACTATTTTCCCCAAGAGCTATTGGTATATACCGAAGAGGGTAAAAATTACTTTTTACCCCAAGAGGGTAAAAAGATATTAAGTAGATTAGTGAA
>Ga0315913_1000371_pt1 | contig 38350 bp, 27 predicted proteins | sample MpolsnodulesMG_FD_207736 | JGI IMG/M metagenome (GOLD analysis project Ga0315913, IMG submission 207736) | Medicago polymorpha root nodule microbial communities from Los Angeles, California, United States - small nodules | ecosystem: Host-associated > Plants > Roots > Nodule | place: USA...
GCACACCCGGTCGCCTTCTACAACACATGGATGAAACTCCCAATTTTGATTGTTCAAAGATGCAGGTGCAAATAATCTTAGTTTACTATTTGGAAATGGATGAAATGATAATAACAATTAATTCATTTTCTCAAACCTGGCTTACAAATTTCTTTTAAGTATGTGTTTGGATACACGTTGCACAGCCATTTCTCGTGGCCCAAGAAGCATTCACCATGAAATTTGTGAAGCTAAGTTTTGTAGCTTCAGGAAAAACGTTCGTTTTTTGGCCACTTGACGTGGTTCCAAACACATGCTAACACAAACTTTTACCGGCCTCAATAATTGTCAAATTTTGTTTTTTTTTTTTTTTCTCTCTTTTTTTCCAGCAGCTTACTATTTGATTTAGTAATTGTGGCTGATGCATAGTATAGATGTGGCTAGATTTGTATGTGGTTGAGCTCCTTTGTAACCTTGCTATTTATGGCACACTTTGTTAATATTGTTTCAGTTTGTATGCGGTTGAGCTCTTTTGTAACCTTGCTATTCATGGCCCGGTTGGGTTAGCTTTTAACCTATTTAGAGTTATAGGAGATTCTCAAATAAAACAAGTTTATGGTCCTTCCTTTAAAAGGAAAGTCCCTATAATCTTAAGGAATTTATGGAAAAGTTAAAGTAGAGAGATTCAACTTAATTTCATCTTACACAAGAAACTACTGGTTTAAAAAACTCTAGATATATCTAACTTCATAAAAAAACTCGTAGATAGATTCTTTTAATTTTTTTTCAACGAGTGTTTGTTAAGAAGTTTATTGAAAATGGCTCTAATTTTATCTTCCAAAGTAAGTAGGTTGTTGTTTTGTTAGATGAACTTGATCACATATATTTATTTTTTGGCAAAATAACTGATGATTGAGTGGACTTCTTGGTTATAGGTTTTGGTACTAGATGAGGCTGACCGTATTCTTGATAGTGGATTCAAGAAGGAACTAAATGCAATCATCTCACAATTACCAAAGCGTAGACAAACCATGCTTTTCTCGGCAACTCAAACAAAGTCGGTTCAAGATCTTGCAAGACTAAGTTTGAAGGACCCAGAGTATATAAGTGTGCACGAAGAGTCTGTGACTGCAACTCCTACTCTTTTGAAGCAAATGGTGATGATCGTTCCCCTGGATCAAAAGTTAGATATGCTATGGGATTTCATAAAGACACATCTAAAGTCAAAAACACTTGTCTTTCTATCAAGCTGTAAACAGGTAACTCCACTTCTCTGTCCTTTATCAAGGAGAATTTCTTTTACTTGATTGGAATCACATGTTCTTGAAAATAGTTCAAATTATTTTATAAAACAGTTTGCCAAAACGAAAAATTAAGAACACAATCAATCAGAGGCCCTTAGTCTGCATTTGCGGAACTTTGGTTCTGGCTTTTTAGCCGTGCTGATTGTGGTTATTGTAATTGGAAGGCTTTTAAAGGATTTGCAGGACGAATTGTTTATTATTCTTACATGTAAACAGTGAGAAATTATTTCCATCTGAAAAGGTTTCGTGTTCACCGTGTGTTTTTGGTGCTAATTTCCACTTTAGAGTTCAACTATCTTCCATAACATTAAACATTCACATCCCTGCTTAATAGGTAAAATTTGTGTTTGAGGCATTTAAGAAACTTCACCCTGGCATACCGTTGAAGTGCCTTCATGGGAGGATGAAACAGGAAAAAAGAATGACAATATATTCCGAGTTCTGTGAGAAGTGCTCAATTCTCTTCGCAACTGATGTGGCTGCAAGAGGCCTTGATTTTAATAGGGCAGTCGACTGGGTTGTTCAGGTGAGTCTTTTGCTTCTGTTTCTTGTCTTGGTGAAAGTCTTAAGGATTTGAGGTGGGGGTATTGGAATGTGACAGTGTGTTATTATGGTTAGAATCCAACCTTTCTCTTACATTTATGTAGGTAGATTGTCCCGAGAATGTAGCATCTTACATCCATCGAGTTGGCCGTACTGCTCGCTATAAATCTCTTGGAAAGTCAGTTTTATTTCTATTGCCTTCAGAAACTAAGATGCTTGAAAAGTTAGAAGCAGGAAAGGTTCCAGTTCATTCTCCTCCGAAGGTAAATTTGCTCTGCAAATGCATTTGAACATTGAGGTGTCAGACTTAAGGATGTCATTTTCTTATATGACTTGGTGTCTGACTGTCTCATGTTTTCTGACATATTTGCTTTGCTTACTGTGCCTTATTTATTGATTATTCAGCCAAGGAAAGAACTGCTGCAACCGGTGTCCAGTTTGCTTGCATCTTTACTGGTCAAGTACCCAGAACTTCAGCAGCAGGCCCAAAGGGCATTTGTCACATACTTGAGATCCATCCACCTCCAAAAAGATAAAGAGATCTTTGACGTTTTGAAACTTCCTATTGATGAGTATTCAGCATCATTAGGTCTGCCAATGACCCCCAAAATCCGTTTTCTAAAACAGAAAATTAAATCTAAAGCTGTGGCAACAAAATCAATTTTAGTTGAACCTGAGGTTCCAAAAAAGGAAAATGTCTTGGAAGGTTCAAGAGAAAAGATAGACACAGTTGTTTTCAAAGATGAGGAAATTGAAAACGATCTTCTTCATGTGGCTGATACCTCAAATGAAGGCGACGGGAAGTCAGCTGAAATTGGAGAGTTAATGTATGTCGCTTTTTATGTGTGTTCAGTAGTGCAGTGAAGGAAGTTTACTCGACTTTTCTGAACTCTTGCTTTGATATTTTATAATAATTTTCAAATGGGGCAGACAAGTCTTGCGGTTTCACATTGCTGACACAAGTGGAGATTCTTTATAAAATCTTATGATGACTTGTGAAAAATTCTAAATCAGAACTATTTATGAAGTAGGATTTATGATATTTCTTGTTGGAAATCATTTGGTGTGGAGCATTGAGTTTCTACTTTCTTTTTTTACTGATTTAGGTTTTTCATGTGCAGGCCAGCAACTCGTTTATTAAAGAAAAAAAAGCTCAAGATTAACATGCATAGACCACTGGGGAGTCGGGTTGTATTCGACGATGAAGGCAACACACTTCCTCCACTAGCCAGGATTGCTGACCCACAAAGTGGCAATGGAACATTGATTGATCCAGGTGCGTGCAATTGAAGCCAGATCTTGAATAGTAAAAACCATTTTATAAATTGTAATCTTTGTCTGTTTATGTGGGAAGCTATTGATTGCATTGTCTATAATTTCGATGCACGTGAATGCCAAATTTTCTTCCTTTCCAATTGTTTTTCTTTTTCAAGCTTATTCAGAACTTCAATATGCCACTTAAATGTTAAATGTTATGGTGTTTCATTCGGGATGCCAAATTTGACAAGGATTCAGTTATATGGTAAACTAGCATCTTAGCTTCATTTCTTTCCTTATTTTTATTATAATTTTATTTAAATGATAAAAATTGCTTTAAAACTTTAACTTAAGTGCACAAGTGAAGAATAAGGACATCTGCCTTTGTATAATAGTACAGTTAGACAGCCATTAGTTCCTAATAGAGTCCAAGATATAATATAATGCCTATATACGGTAGTATGATATCCCTGACCCCTTTCGTATTTACTATTACATTGTATCCCTGATCCCTTTCGTATTTACTAGTACATTGTATCCCTGATCCCTTTCGTATTTGGCTATACATTGCATGTGATCATTGTTGAGTTCAAGTCTTCAAGAACCGAATCGTGGCCAGACCCGATCTGTTCACAATATTTTGTGACTCTGTATTTGTTTATACGTGATCATTGATTAAGCATGCAATGTATCGTTTATTTTGGCATCTTAGCATCTCATCTTCATGCAGAACAAAAAGCTGAATACTATAAAAGGATGCGAGAGGATTTGAAGAAGGCAGACAAGGAAGACAAACTTGTAGAGCGTCAGCGACTTAGGGATAAAAAATTTAAGCAGAAAATGAAATGGAAGGCTGGTAATGAGGAAGAAGAGGACAACCAAGATAACACCTCTGGGTCAGGAGATGAAACGGTAAATAGACGTCATAAAAAGAGTAAAATATACTTTGATAGTGACAGTGATGAGGGTGAAAGAAAAGAAGCTTCAAGGAAACAAACGGAAGATCAAGAAGAGTTGGCTCTGAGGTTGTTACAATCCATGCACTGATGCAAGCATAGGATACACAATACACACATATGACGTTTAATCACAGCAAAAAATGTGAGAAATGGAGGAAAGTTTGAACTTATTACAGAAGTTTAATGAACAATAGCCATTCAATGGTAAGCAAATTATAGCATGTTTAACCATTAGATTTATTATTAAAAAAGTCAGTGGCCTAGATGAGTTACTACCGGCTACTTTTGGCTGGTTACAATTTTGATTTTTACAGTTGAGTTTTAGTACTTTTGAACTAGACCGAAATACAAATTATAGAAAATTATAGAATGTACTTGGGTCTAGTTCAAAAGTACTACTATTTTGGCTTCAGATTGATCCTTAATATCAAAAGCACTTATATTTGGTGTGAAGAACAAGGACACCACCATTTTGAACGGTATTAAATTATTCATTCCCTTATTCGACATCTTTGATCCATTTACCGAGTTTCATTGGAATTAATTTTTCTCTACTATTTCTCATCTTCTGAATAATCGGATACAGCAACAATTTGTCAATGAATTAGTCAATCTTGTGTCATTTTTTATAAATAATTAAGATGGTTAATACAGGGCTTTTGTCCTTTCTTGTACCAAACAAAATGTTAATCTAAAACGATATATAATGTGAATACTTGTTTTTTTTGGGTTGGATTTTTTATTATTTTAATTATACCCTTTAACTAATTTGCCTTTAATAATGCTATATTGTTTGTGTTGATTTTTTTTTTTTTTATACTGTTATATTGTTGGTAGAAGATGAACATAGTTTGTTATTATTTAAAAGTCATAAACATCTATATGTATAATTTTAATTTTCACATTTCAATAGTAATTGGAGTTATTAGTACTACTGCTAAAGATATAGCCATACATCATATGTATAAGTGTCCTAACATTAGAGGCAGAACCAAACAATTGCACTACAAACATCTATCTAAGGATTGAACAATTTCGAATTTTCATGAAACGGTGATTTACAAATGTGGCCTAATAAGTGTTGTCAATATACGACATCATAGAAAAAAATGATTCATAAATGAGACGAGGACCAAAATTCCGAAAAAAGGATAAATTGGAGGACCAAATTTCACTTTTAAAAAAGGGATCAAAAGGATATTTAAATCTTAGTAATAATGACTTCTAGAACAAATCACGTTGCAGCATGCTGAAAAATATATGATGTATGCAGTCAAGTCAATAATCTATCAAAAACTAAGAACCATGTACCATAGGCAATTGCTTCTTTCTATGCACAATGCATATTTAACTAAAACACCCAGAATTCAAAACTAACTGAGACTGCATTCATATTCATATATAAAGGAAGGGATACTGTTTTTTCCGATAACTTAGCCTTACCAAGTTGGCAGTAACTATTTATGTCCTTTGAGACAAGATTGTATACTTGAAGATGAGATTGCAAAGGGCTTTGAGACAAAATGGTTTACAAGTTCATGGTGTAACAACTTCAGTAGCCTATAATGATATAACTGAACACCTCAAAATATCATATAATTGCAATCAGCAAATTCAGCAATCTCATAATTGATGGACAAATGTATCATGAGAAACAAGTTGCTTTTCTTAAAGAGATTCTTTGCAGCCAAGAACTGTTCCTTTATAAAATGCACAGATTACTTTTGAGCATGACTTTAACTACAGAAAAAGAAGTCAAAACCTTGATCCGTACGATTGATTCTCACTAAAGTAGCAGTTGGCACCACGCTTCAGCAAATGAAAGAAATTAGGACGCATCTGAGAAGCAGCCAGACTATACTTTCAATTATTTCAAACATAAACATAAATATTGGAACAGAAATTGCAATCGGAATAAACATAAATATCAAACAGAAATTGCAAACTGCAGCAACCTAAGTGAAAAGCACTTATTATTGTCATTGAAATAAACATGAAACAGAAATTGCAAATAGAAATAGAAAGAACCTAATAAATGAAAAGCACCTTCCTTAATTGTTGTTGTTATTATTGGAACAAACAAAACATCAACAAAAGTGATTTTTGTTTAAGCTAGTAACTAGATCATCCAAATGGAAAGAAAGAAAGTGGGGTTGCCATTTGGTGTATTAAGATGTCTCGTAACGCTGATCTGCTCCAAATGAAAGAAAGTACGCAGTTGACAAACATGTTGTTGACGAGAACATTCACAACAGAGCGCCACCCTTCCTCCATCTTCTTCACTTTTTGACCTAATAATTTTTTTGAAATCATGGGTTTGGCCCGCCTTACTTTTGGCTCCCTTCGTCCTAGGGTTTTCTTTCCTCCTTTAACTCCATCCAATCAGCAAGCGCGACTGTTCTAGGGTTTTCTCTTCCGCCATTGTCGAACTCATCTAAAGTTCTTGTGCATATTCTTTTCTACGATTTTTATTTGCATTCTATTTTTTCTATGGTTGTTGGTGCATGATAATTCTTGAGATTACGACCAAAGAGATGAATGATGTGTTGGAATATTTTAATATTTTATTATATTCCAATGTCATTATGTGAGCAAATATCTTTATAATAATTAGGATTAGGATTTGGTTGCTTAGCTGTTGTTGCTCGAAAGAGCTAGGTGTGCAGATGCTTCGTGTTGACGGAGTAGTCGTTTGTTGCACCTTAAGCCTTCATGACTGCTCAGTTGCCGGCGGGTGCAGGTCCTTCACGATTAATCCTCCTTCTTCGCAACTCTCTAATCGTTCGTCGTCGTAAGGATCGTGGTGACTTGTGGTTGTCTAACTGAGGTTTAGGGTGTGCGCCGGTCTATTCAGATGGCGGTGATGCAGGTTGATTTGGTGGCTTGTTTTGTTTGTGTTCGAGCTGGTTCGCTTTGCGCTACTGTTCCGCCTTTTCTCTGTCTTTGGAGTTTGGCATCAGGTTTTTGGTGGGTCGAGTTTTTGGACAGATTAAGGTCTCTGCTCTGGTGGTTAGTAAGTTGAGGAGTGCCTTTTTGACTTGTGTCGGGAGTCTTGTGGGCCGATCGCTTTTGATTTGAGGTCGGGAGCAAGTTAGTGACTCAGGTCCTTTTAGGTTGTTGTGATGTCTCCTCCGATAGACCGTAACTTGAGTGGTGGTCCAAGCTGAACGTTTGAAACTATTTCACTATCGGGTGCCGATTCGATCACTGTTGGCGGTGTTGATTCTTTGAGGGGTTGTTGTTGTGGGTTTTGGATTTTTGAGGGTGCTGGCAGTTTTTCTTTGGGGTTTTTTGCTGTTTTTATTTTCTCTTTTTTGGTGTAATACTTGGGATTTAATCCCCCTATATATACCAGCAGAAAGACGGGCATTATTGTGTCCGTCTGTTTGCTCTTTCTACTGCGCTAACGCATGTGATTATTTTATTATTTTTGTTTGTATAATTTTGATTAAATCTTAAAATATTAATGGAAATTATTGATATATTGATTTATAAACAAAATATTGTCAAGGCATATAACAAAATCATTTATGAACTCAACATATTTTAGTTTGCCTCCATATAAAATAATGATATTTTATTGTTTATTCTAATAGTAATTAGTAACATCATAACATAAATGTATAAATGACATGTTATGTAAAAGAAACATTGATATAATTGCGATAAAAGAATATCTTTAAAAACTACAATTTTCGTAAATCTCCATCTTCTCCTTCTATTTTCCCTTCTTTAATGAGACCTTTAGTTGAATTTTGAGAAACTCCTCTTGATAAAGCTACATATAATTGACCATGGCTGAAAACATGCAATGGAAGATAGATTCCGACATTGGAAATGATCTGTCCTTGTGACTTATTTATGGTAATAACAAAACTTAATCTAAAGGAAAACTATTTTCTACTAAGCACAAAGGGAAGTCCTGAACTTGCATTTGTTTTTAATTTAATTCTGGGCAAGAATGCTCTTTTTCTAGCATTGCTTCCTGTTAGGATTTCCACATCCAACATATTCTTAAATAAACCACGACATAACAAATGTAAGTATTTGATATATTCTACAAAAGTATTGGAGTTACCATACCCTGGTTCATAATACTCCGGTTCATCATATTCTGATTCATTATCTTGAGTTCCTTGAAAAGTTGATGCATTATTAAGATCTAGTAGTTAAAAAAAATATATAAGAATATTTATGACAACAAAAAAAGGGTATCACAATATAATAATATATAATAGTAATTGTTAAATAGGTGTAAAAATATATAATTTTGTTTTCATCACTAACCAAGTATTGGGTCATTAATATGTATGGTACTTGATTCTACTTCGTTATCATCATGGGTTCCTTGAAAGTGTGTATTTGGAAAATTCATAGCTGTGAAAATTTGATTGGGCACGCTTGGCTCAATGATATCATTAGTGGATGATATTTCAACTTCATTTCCTTTTTCTTTTTCTTTTTCTTTCCGTCGTTTATAATTTTTTGTCTTTGAAGTAGTCGTTGTTGTGTTTGCTCATTGTCCATAATTCTCTGTTTTCTTTTCCTTTCATATTATGTCCTTATTTTCTGGTGATTCTTCCTCGATAGTTTTTTGAATCATAATCACTTATAAACCAGCAAAGTCAAATAATCCATAAAATTAATCGACTTTGATTAGTTGTAACATGAAAGAAAAAGAAAAGGAAAAAAACTTACAGGTTAATTCTGAAACAGAGGGTTGAGAGAGGTTGAGAAAAACTAAACAATGCGGAAACGAACTATGAACTATGAGAACTCTACTTGTTAATATTTAATATTTAATATTGTGCTAACAAATCTTTTTCTAAAAGATTTTAAATCCTAATATTTTGCTCACGTTTGTTACTAATCTTTCTTTCAGAGGATTTAAAGTCCAATTTTTAACATTATTTTTTGCTCATGTTTGTTACTAATCTTTTTTTTTTCTCACGTTTGTTACTAATATTTTATTAAAGGATTTAAAGTTCAATCTTAAACATTATTTTTTGTTCATGTTTGTTACTAATTTTTTTAGAGGATTTAAAGTCCAATCTTTAACAATATTTTTTGCTCACGTTTGTTACTAATCTTCTAAAAAATATTAATAACAAACGTGGGCAAAAAAAGGATTTATAGTCCAATCCTCATCGACTATTATTTTTGTTTAAAATTTTTTTAAAAAACTTATAGACTCGTGAGAAATAAAGCAGGAAAAAACAAATAACGTTGAGAGATGAGAATGAGAAAATAACGTTTCTGTTATTATTTAGTAGATTAGTCAGTGATCATTCAAGTGTTTTGTTGAAATAATAGTGATCATTCAAGTCGTAAGTTTCTTTATTTTTTGACCTCTTTTTTTGCCAACAAATACCTTTGTTTTAGAAGATGGTAAGCAAACTTTTTGTTTCCGAAATTGGTAGATATGTCTTTGTGTGTAGTTGCTAATAATGGTGGTAAAAGAGGTTAAGGGAGATGATTAGTGACATGGATTATTAATAATGGTAGTAAAAGAGGGTTAACGGAGATGATTAGTGACATGAATTACTAATCCACGTGTTATTTTATAATTGACTATTTGTATTTAAAATTAAGGGTATTTTTTGAAAGAAAAGTCCAATTAAGGGTATTTTTGGAATGAAAAGTCCAATCCAAAAGTGTGCTGCAAGGGATAGTTTTCTTTATATATAGTATATATAATATATTTTGTCGTTAAAAAAATGCAGATTATATCTTTTGAGTTTAATTGTTGGCTTTGACATCAGAAGATATGAATTTACATAGTGTTTGCGAGAGTACCATTGAGAATACATATATTTTGGTAAAAATTGAAATTAAAGCTGATATGAATTTGAAGTTTCCATATTTTTTGGATTTGGTTCAATTAGAAATTGTTATTTAATAGAAAAAATTATGAACTTTGATGATCATCAATATTTTTATGTGATATCTTTACTAGGATTAAGTGATCAATTGGGTGAATTATAGGGGTACACTCTACATATTGAATAGAGACATTTAATATTAATTCCAATTTTATGAATGGCTTCCCGCGACTCATAAGTGTTAGATAACCATTCAATTAAAGTTAACAAATCACGAAATTTTTATTTATAAAGCGATAAAATTTTCTGTTATTACACGATTATGAGAAACAACATGGCTCAAGTTCTAATCTTTGTTTATGCTTTGATCTTATTTCTTTCTCTCTTTCTTGTTGTAGCAAGTAGAAGTATGTCACTTTTGACACCATTTTCAAATTTCTTTTACACACCCTATAATATCATCATTTAGTAACAATATTTTTTCTTATTTGATAATGCAGCTAACACTCCCTGCAATTCTGATGATGATTGTCTGGAGGCGTTTTTACTTCCAAATTTTTTGAAGTGCGTTAACAATTTTTGTGAGTTCAAGATACGAAATATATTCAACTAAGTTTAAAAATAATTAAGTTACATGTTAGTGTATAAATTATCTGTATATCATCATATTTATACTTTTATAATTTACTTCAAAGTTTAATTTATGTTTCTCGGGTGTTTCAATTTTTATGACAAGATCCGAAATGTATTATTATATTATGCAAGTATTTTTATCTTAGTTCGAATATTAATGTAATACGTAATTATGAATATTAAATACTTATCTTGCCCATGCGCCTACCAATTCTCTCTATAATTTTGATTTCCCTATCAGTATACTATGAGAAAATCATTAACAAGGATTTATTTATTGTGTGTACTATGTGAAAATCATTAACAAGGATTTATTTATTGTGTGTACTATGTGAAAATCATTAACAAGGATTTCTTTATTGTGTGTACTATGTGAAAACCATTAACAAGGATTTCTTTATTGTAAAATGGAAGAAAAATGTTTAAAATTTACACTTGCATTCTCAACCAAATAAATAAATTGAATTGGAAAGAAATAGGCAGTTAGATCAGTTATCACAAACTTAATCGCATTTTTGCCTCTAAACCCCTTATATCCCTGCAAATGATCAACCTGTGTGCCATTTGAATGTAATTCACAAGGAATATATTGGCAATAATTTTTTTCTTGAATTCACGTTATTTGTCATTCAAATTGAAAATGGGACACAATTGAGGAAATAACATGAGAAGTAGCGGTCATGCACGAAAGAGAATATGGTTTCCATCGGAAGATGATGGGATTAAAAAAAGATTGAGCATGCAATTTCATTCTGAGGAAAAAGAGTAGGCATGGCAATGAGGAAGGGTGGGGACGAGTTTTACCTTCCCCGTCTCCATACCCTACTTTTAAATACTTACCTGATACCCTACCCATATCCAACGGGGGTGAGAAATCGAATCTCATCCCCGTCTCCAACGGGTTCAGGTATACCCGCCCCATCCCCATCCTCGAAGTGGATAATTTTTTTACAAAAATAAAAGTATTTTTTAGGCCTGAGCACAATGTTGTAATGCATTATCTAGGAAAGAGACGATGTCGATCGATGACTATGGTGATGGAGAAGGGAGAGGCCAAAAGTGTGAGATATGGAAGGAGATAAGAGAGAACTATGATAAGTGAGTGTCATCTGAAAAATTAAGACTCTGACTATGTGAGTGAAATACTTTAGAGTTTCAGTTTCTATTTATATAAAATGGGTAATAAATTGATTGACGAGTTTGAGTATGAGTTTGGAGTGGGTACCTATATCCCCGTTACTCCGTCCTGTACCCGTGTTTTGAAATCGGGGAAAACCCAAACCCGTACCCAAACTCAATCAAGGCGGGGAAAACCCATCAAATGAGTTTGGTTCGGATGGGTACCCGCGGGTATGGGTTTTGTTGCAATGCCTAAAAATGAGGATCTCAACTACATTCAAATGAGAAAATAAATTGATACACCTAAGGAAAGGGTAAAATGATATAAATAATGGATTAGTCTATGGTTATTGTTTAAGCACATTGTGTCTCTACTTAATTGCTCTTCCCACTTAATATATCTACACACATATATGAGTCGACCCACCAAATCTAAAAAAATGTAAGATTTGACTCTTAAAATTTTAGCCTAGAGCCTTTTTACCAACTCAAAAAAACTTATTTGACGTAGAGGCTAACTTTATAGGCCACATACATCTTAAAAAAACTTAGTAACTAAAAAAAAAAAAAAATCCTCCATTGACCCTTGATCAATACAACTAAAAAATTAAAGATCCAAATCCCATCCTAAAAATTCCTCATTAAGCAAGTTCTTCTTACACACAAATTTTACTCATCCCCAATTTAAGTATTCTTCCTTCGGGCTGTGTTTTGTTTTTAGTTCATAATTATATCGTTTGATTATTAGAATTCCAACGATTATTCTAAAGAAATCAAAGTTTCAATGGTTGAATTCTCACTTTGGTTAGTTAATTTCTATCAATTGTGAGTCTCTAACCATTCCATCCGATTGTGCAAGGACAAGTTGCATTGTAGGGTTGAAGGAGTTTTTAAGGAGGCTTTTAGATTTGTGTGCAATTTTTTGGGTCTATTGGAAGAGGTTTACGTGCAGCGAAAACAAGGTTAACCGGATCTAAAAAAGGGTGATGAAAAGAGGTGATGAAGAGGGAAAGAAAATAGGAGGGGAAGGAGAAGAATAAACTTTTATTTTTATCCCATGTGCCTGGTGATGAGACGTAGATCTAGGTCTGTTTTGTCTCTCCTTCCCTTTCATGGTTTTTTTGCAGAGGTTGTTTTGTTGAATCTAGATGAATTTGTTTCTAATTCCTTCCATTGTTCTAGGATGCATTTGACGATGAAGGTGAAGAAGATATGTTTTTTGTAAAAAAAATATATTTTAATTTATTTAATATATTTTAAAAAAATGTTATGGCGGAAAAAGTTCACGATAACATCCTATGTCTCTTCCACTTTGATAATTGTTGTTTGAAGTGGCTTAAATTATGCGACCCACTCACACACCATAGCCTCAACCCTCTATAGATTTTCATTTTATAACTTATCAAGTTTTGTCTTGATTTTGCATGTGCGGTTATAGAGGTATACAGGTTGGGTTGAATAAGATTTGAACAAACCCGTTATCCGATCAAATATAATTGGTTTTGGTTGGGTAAAAGATCCACATTTTTTATATCAAACCCGAACCAAACCATCCCAATCATAAGCAAATTGGTTTGGGTTGGGTCAATAGGTCACTAAACATGTTTATTTTAAAAATCCAAATAAAAAAATATAATAATATGACATTCTATTTCATAAATTAACTTTTAGTATATAAAATGCTAGCATTTGAATTATTTGAAACACTTTAAAATTAGGGTATAAAAATCTTAAACCATGTTATAAAAAATGTAACACTTTTTTTGAACCGTTTAGGTTCCAAGGTTTGAAATCTTAAATCCGTTACCCAAACCAAACTAGTACAAGTTTGAATATTAATTCTAAATTTAAACGAGTTCGGATAAATATGGTTTGATTTAGGTTGGTTGACCGAGTTGAACGGGTCACTCGGACCCGTGAACACCCCTATGCGGTTATGCTTTTTTATTGTTGTATTAAGTCCTGTTGCGGTACTCTATTTGTACTTTTATTTTTATTTTTACAAGGGGGGTACTCTACTGTACTTATTTTTAAGAGGTTGGTATTTTTTCCTTTCAGTTTACGCATCAAATGAGATATATTCAAAAGGAGAGGAGGATTAAACACATGGAGCATATGCTCATAGTCTTGCTTCATCACTTACGAACAATGGATAGAACCAAAACAATGCTGGTTTGTCGTTTTTGACTCATTCCCATCAGCCGTCTTAAAATAACAAGACAAAACTCTATTATATAAACCGTTTAAATACACTTTTCATCCTCCATTTTAAAAACCGTTTTTTTTATCAAATTTTTTTTTTGTCAAGTAGTCTGATGACTAAAATTCACCTAAATAAGTGGGGTGTCCGGAGTTTCCAGAGTTCAAACTCCGACCCCTGCATATAATAATGTATTATCCTACAAACTGAGTTATGTTCGCAAGACTTTTCCTTATGATTCTTAATCCATCATTTCACGTTTGTATCATTTTTGTCGATGTAACTATTCATTAATGATGTGCCAACATTTGTTATATATTTTTTGTTAACAGAAATGTTCAGTGTCACCATATAAGCTCTTTCATTATTATTATTATTATTACCACAACTAGCATGCGGAGCAACTAAATACTTGTCTTTCTTTTTTTCTCCTATGAAAATTATAAACCCTAATTAAAAAGCTCAGCAAAAAGCGCATCCCCCTACCCCTCGTTAGAAGAGAATTCAGCTATCCAATTTCCCTTGTTATCACGAAGTAAACCTCCAGAACCAATGTCACCGGAAGCACCACAACTTACATTAATATTCAACTTAACACATCCATCTTGATGTGGATCCATTTAACCACGTGACGATTAATGTGGTGCTCAAAGAAGTGAACATTAATAAAAGTTAGATCGATACACATAATAATATCTATAAAACGAATGACATTTTGGGTTTTTCAATGCTTGTCGCCAAAAATATGATTTTACCAATGTTGATTTAGTGTTTGATGTACTCTACAAAATTTAAATGAATAAATAATGTTTTTTTGGTTGCTCAAAAAAAACAAAATGTTTTTTTGGAAAAAGAAATTCAGGCTCGTGCCTTTAGAAAACGTAGTTTATTCCCAGCCGTAAGCACTAATAAGTGATCAACATACTTTATAGAAAAAAAATCATGGCTTACAAACTGTAATAATAATGCAACAGGTAGTCAAAAAGAGAAGAATAATATAAAGGAGAACTTTTCTTTTCATGATCCAATCAAACTTCGTGCCGTTGGGTATTTTCGGTGGCCATAATCATTGTATGGACACAAATATAAAAATTTAACGTACACAACAATTTCTTTTATTAAAAATTAGCAATAAGTATAATTAGAGTATTCTTTAAAAATAAACATAGAATTGTTGTGTTTTAAAAAAATAATATAATTAATATTTTAATAAAATGCTATTTTAGTAAAAAGTTGCCATCTCTTCAGACTGTATTATTGCATTTTTTTTAATATGTAGCTAAAAATATTAAACGACACTCATTTAAAACGGAGGTAACAAACATCAATTAACTCTAACGGAAGAGACCGTCTTTCACAATACAAACTAAAATTTAAACTTCATATAAAAGAGATGTCTTTAGACAATAAGCAATGTCTCAAATACGATTATTTTCGAATAAGAAACGAGAAAAGATATAAGTAGTATTTTTTAATGGTAAGAAATGATTAAAGCAACGAAAATTGGGTGCCATATGGCAGCACATTAACGCGTAAACAATAATGAATGGAGTCATCGTGCAGTCAAGTTCCCCTGGATCACACCAGTGGTGACATTCGATGCATTATTAACAAACAAAAATGTTAAAAAATTCATTAATTGTTTCTCGGTTCAAACAAAGAGTTAGTTACTAGTACCAAAAAGTAACTGCCCCCAAAAAATGAAAAAAAACAAAAACATTGTTTTCCAACGATGTTGATGTGTAACTGTTAACAGCACAATTTGTCGGGTGTACCCCATTCCCATTATTATTCTTTTCTCAGAGGTCTTTTTTTTTATTTTAATCCATTCATTTCAATTTGATCTTAAGTTTTTAATTTTGTGAAATGTGTGATTAGTTTATTTTCAGATCGTGGTTTGAGTCACTTGAATTTGTTACCAACTAGACTTTCCTTCTTTGGATTTTAGGTATGTTAATTTTTATTTTTTATGTTTAGTTCTAAGATCCTGTGATGTTGTAATTATCTTTGATTTTTGAGCTTAGAAAAATTATGTATGTCTTTTAATTTTAGTTCTTATTGGAAGTTTTGCAATTGTATGCACATGATGAACAAGGTTTTTTCCGATGAATTGTTGTGAATTTAAGTTGTTATTGGTTAATGTGTTAATTTTAGTTGAAGGTAGGTTTGTTTGTGAGGAAATTCTTGACAGGAGGAGGGTTTGTAATTTAGGGTCTGTTTGGATTGACTTATTTGAACTTATCTATCTACTGACATAATCACTCGTGAGACTGTTTAAGAGAGTTTATGGAAACAATTTATGATATGTTCGTTCACAAGTTGTTTTCAGCTTATTTTCATAAGATCTGCAAGATAGTTTATGAAAATAATTTGTAGTTTATATGATAAGTACTTGCGATATAAGCGCTTAATTAAACTATTTATCCAAACAGGGTCTTAGTAGCAAAATGGGGGTTATGTCAAGGAGGGTTGTGCCCGCCTGTGGCAACCTCTGTTGTGTTTGTCCTGCTCTTCGTGCTAGCTCAAGACAACCAGTGAAGCGTTACAAGAAGTTGTTGGCTGAAATTTTCCCTCGTAATCAGGTGAGGTTTTCAGCTTATTTAGGCCATTTTGTTTGACATATCAGCTATGTTTGAAAGGTTTAAGTTGGTACTTGTTTGAGTTGCCAACTTACTTAGCACTATGGTTTGCATAGCTTTCTGTACTTTGGGGTTGTTGGTTTAGTAATACTTGGTGGACTCCAAACATTTAGTGTGAAAATCAATGACCATAAAACTGTTTTTAATATATATGTTTAACTCTAATGATCAAGGTACCGGTACCTGGGAAAATGCTTATGTTGATTTTAGTAATTATTTGCGAGTATTGGTGAGATGGTTTTTAAGTTTACTGAAGGCTAGAGTTTTATGTTTGAAACATAGTATCAGTGATTTGATTATGTAATTTTTAATCTACATTTTGTATTTAATTTACGTATTTTCTTGCACTCTTATTATTTGTAATGAAATTTTGCGGTTCATCATTTCCACTCGTAGTAGCTATTGCATTATTATGTTATGATGACTGGTATCTTCAATTTTCAGAAGAAAAGGGGTACTGGAGGGTTCTTTATGAAAAAAATTATTTCTTATTCTTGTAAATTTTATGAAAGTTTCATTAATATTTTTAATGCCTTGAACCCTCCCTCTTTCTATCTCTCCTCTTCCTAGTGTCTGATGTGCATTACGGTTGCTGTTTTTGGCAGGTAGCTGAACCTAATGATAGAAAAATTGGAAAGCTATGTGACTATGCTTCTAAGAATCCGTTGAGAATTCCTAAGGTAAAATAGTTATGTTCCAAGAAGTCTTTAGTTTTCTTCGGCACTTCGTTCAAATATGTCATTTACTCTAAACAAATTATGATGTGGTGAAGAAAATTGAAGTCTCTTAAGAAACTATTTTATTTGATTAATGTGATAATTTGGTAGAACTATTTATTGGATCATTTATCCAAGTCCGAAGTTATATTTCTCGTGTTTTATCATCTCATAGTGGGTTCCACCTAAGTTTTTCTTGTGTTTTATCTATACAGATTACTGATAACTTAGAGCAAATATGTTACAAGGATTTGCGTAATGAAGTCTTTGGTTCAGTGAAAGTTGTCTTATGCATATACAGAAAATTCTTATCGTCATGTAAGGAGCAGATGTAAGTTTTATGACATATACATAGATCTTCATCAATTCTGACATAATCACTTCTATCTAGTAGATTTAGTTTGCCATAAGAAAATTGAACATTTTAAATTACATTTTGAGTAAGAAATTTTTCGAATCTGGAAACTTCTAGTCATTGTTTCTGTAAACACTCTACCCTCTTGATTCTAATCCAATGAGAAAACTTCCTTAACTCCTGCATCCATCTCAAGTCACGGAATACATCTAATGCTTGAATGTGTTGATTTCCCTATATGTTATTATTTATATATGATCATATGTGAAGTGATCTGAATATAAGTTTTGTTAAATACATTTTAAGGAGCATTAAAAAGAAAAAAAAGTTACAAAATATGTGAAGTGGTCTGAATATAAGTTTCATATGATATTGGCAATTTTTTATTTTGATGCAATATAAACAGTGCCAGGATTTTTTCTTATACCATAAAGTTGTGGTTCTTCTGTTCTCTATTGTTGTTGGACTGCCAAATTTTCTTCTATAGAATATGTCATGATATTCAATAATGCTTCTGAATCTTGCAGGCCACTTTTTGCGGGTAGTTTATTAGAGATTGTTCGGACTCTTCTAGAACAAACTCGAACAGATGAAATCAGGATCATAGGCTGCAACACTCTTTTTGATTTTATAGATTGCCAGGTATTTGGCTAATAAACCTTTCTGAATTGTTGAAGTTAATATCACTGTTTGGTTATACCGAGTTTCTTTAAAAAAATAACATCACTGTTTGGTTAGCAAGAGAATTGCCACCCGTTTGAAGAAAAAATAATACACTTAAGTTTTAACTTTCCGGACTTTGTGTGGAAGTTGATGGTGGTGGTAAAAGTGGACACTCCCTAGATAAAAAACCATGGTGGCTTGCACTATAACTCTTGCTATATATATTGCATTTTATAGACCATGACCATGTATATTTCATATATTTTTTTGTGTGAATGGAATAACTTTTTGTGATCCTAATTTTTTAAAATTTAAAATAGACAGATGGTACATACATGTTCAATTTAGAGGGTTTTATTCCTAAACTGTGTCAATTGGCTCAAGAAATGGGGGAAGATGAACGAGCTTTACGTCTCCGTTCAGCTGGACTACAAGCTCTATCCTACATGGTACTGCTTTGTTCTCTGTGTCACTTGTTACATCTTCTGGAAATTGGGTATACATTTCTATAATTTAATAGCACATGGATTAAGGACTTCTCTTTTCTCCTATGTTTTCTGTGGTTAGGTGCGTTTCATGGGTGAGCAATCACATCTTTCAATGGACTTGGATGAAGTGAGTACCGTTTCCATACTTATACTCTTGGCTATGCTTAGTGATACAAAAAAAAAGGATACATTTCTGCATTTGTTTTTCCAAATTTTGAATCAAAACTTGGGCATTTAATTTTGAAGTCAGCTTCTACTATTAGCAACAAACAACTTTATTTTTTTCAAATCTAATTATTTTCTTTTATTTCTTGTTTGGCACTTTTGGTTGATGGATCTAAAATAGATCATGTTAGTGACTTTGGAGAATTACATGGGTTTCCAATCTAACTCCAATCACCCCAAGGAATTTCCCAAAGAGGAGGGCTCTTTAACAGATATCTCCAAGAAGGATAATTTGTGGCTGACTCTTGTGGCAGGGACAGGGGTAGACTCTATGCTGTATGTCTTACTTTACTCTTCTCCCCACCTTTATTATGAAGCCAGAGGTCATCATCATTTGTAACAGGTCTCATGTCTTACCACTTTTACAGGGATACTGCTAAAGATCCGGCATATTGGTCAAAGGCTTGCTTGTATAATATGGTCAAACTGGCAAGGGAAGCTACAACTCTGCGGCGTGTCCTTGAACCTCTTTTTCATTATTTTGATACTCAAAATCAATGGTCTTCTGAAAAAGGAGAGGCTGTCCGTGTTTTGATGTATTTACAATCTCTTTTAGAAGATTCAGGTACCCTGCGATATTTAATAACACAATTTTCTAAAATAGGATATTTCTCCAATTTCAGTATACTGATTGTCTCTTTTGCACACCAGGAGATAACTCCTATCTTCTGTTGTCCATTTTGGTCAAGCACTTGGATCATAAGAATGTTTCTAAGCAGCCTATCCTTCAGATTAATATTATCAACACCACAGCACAACTTGCGAAAAATGTGAAGCAAAAAGCTTCAGTTGCAATAATTGGTGCAATATCTGACCTCATTAAGCACTTAAGGAGGTGCCTACAAAATTTAGCTGCAGTTTCCAGTATTGGGAATGACGAGTATAAATTGAATACTGAACTTCAATCTGCCTTAGAAATGTGTATATTACAACTTTCAAACAAGGTATGCATAACATATTATTTGTTTTTCAAACTTTATATACTGTGTCCATTGTAACATTTTGAGAACAACAGGTTGGGGATGTAGGACCCATCCTTGATTTGATGGCTGTGGTGTTAGAGAATATCTCAAATACGACCATTGTAGCAAGAACAACAATCTATGCTGTTTATCAAACTGCAAAGTTAGTTATATCCATCCCTAACGTGTCATATCACAAGAAGGCAAGTATTCTTACTTTGACTTGAAATGGTCCTTTCTATATGCTCAGCTCTAGTAAGATAACTCTTGTGTTGCATTTGTGTCCATTCCAGGCTTTTCCTGATGCTTTGTTTCATCAATTGCTCCTGGTGATGGCTCATCCGGACCACGAAACACGAATTGGGGCGCATAGTGTCTTTTCTACAGTTCTTATGCCATCTCTGTTTTCTCCCAAGTTAGACCGTAAAACAATGATGGCTGAGAAGGTACCAAGTGAGAGCCTCTCCATTCAGCAGGAAAGCTTTGTAGGGGCAGAACAGATCAATAGGAAACCTGTGGAAGGAGGGGCAGTAGTTGATGTCAGCAGTAGGAAATATAGAGTCCTTCCGTATCGTGTTTACAGCTTTTCCGATGCTCTAAATCTTGGGAAAGATGTACAGTTTTTTTTACTTAACACTTTTTAGTCTATATCGTATTAATTTAACTTATCTTTTCATATGCATTTATTGATTTTTAGCTGCAATACTAATGTTATTAAGTGGTTCAGTTTGTTTGGTTTTTTTCCCTACAATGGGGACTTCAAATATTTCTTTTTGCTGTAATTTATACTCAAATATCGAATGACTACTCTTTCAGGAGCTAAGTTCTTTTCGGTTAAGCAGCCACCAAGTGAGTCTCTTGCTTTCTTCAATCTGGGTTCAGGCAACATCTATGGACAATGGCCCGGCGAATTTCGAGGCTATGGCTCACACTTTTAGCATTGCTTTATTGTTCACTCGTTCAAAGGTGAGATTGGTATAACACAAATGCATAGGTTTTTCAAAATTATGATCAGTAAAGACAATAAATAATGTTGTTCATTTTCAGTGGTTGCTAATTACTTATAACAAGTTACATTTTTAATTATAAGTTTACATTTATTTGTTTATTTATTTTGAATGGCAAATTTAAGTGGGAGGAGTTGAACGTACAACCCATTATCTCTCCAACACTTATGTTCCTCCTCCCCAAACCACCTTATCACTCCATGTCAATTCACATTTATAATAATTGTAACTATACTATCATTTCTTACTCTTATGGGCGTTCGTATAAAGCCGCACAGTTTCCGTTCTTATGAGTGCAATTTTGAAATTTTATGGTTTAAATTTGGACATTTTATGTCTGCTTTGTTGGACGTAAGTTTTACCAGGCAACTAGGTTATTCTTGTATCAGAACGGCTATAAATGAGTATTTCAGTCTGGAATGAAATTGCCGCTAGTATTTAGTGATGGTTGGTGAATAGTATTTCAACTGCTTTAACCTTTCAAGAATGAATGATGTTAGTGCACAGAGTGCAAACCACTTGCAATTCTGTTACTTGGCTTCCGAGATTGAATATTATGATTTTCTCTCAATTCTCCATAACAGAGTTTTGTTAAAAAAAACATTTTCATACTTTCTTTTATCACTTCTATTAGCCTGTCCAAGTCCATGATGGTTTAAATTGCTTTCCACAGACATCCAGTTACTTGGCTTTAGTAAGATGTTTCCAACTGGCATTCTCCCTCATGAGCATTTCATTGGACCAAGAAGGTAAGTTGAACATATAAGTGATCTTTTATCTTATCATCTTGATGTGATTCCTTTCTTTGTGAACTTGTTTTCAACATCAACTTCAATTGGAATAGTTATCAATCACCTATTTTGAGGTGTAATTTTTTGAGTAAGCCTCAAACCACTGTCTGCATCTAATCTTATGCATCCTAGGAGCCTCATAAGCACCTATTGACATTCGGGAGCACTTGAAAATACTTACGCATGGTGCATTTTATAATTTATTTCAATTTTATCCTAATAGTTTACCAGCAATACTGTAAACCTTTTGTTTGCGTAACATATTATTTAGAATGTGTGGTTCTAACAAAATATAACCAACTTTCTACTATTCCAAGTGGCATAGTAGAAAAAAATTGTTGAATTTTGTTTTACTTTAAAAAACAAGTACAAATCCACATTATTAATTTACAGAATTTCATGGCTTGTTATTCTAAAACGGTGTATGTACGTTTATCTGTGTATGGCTGTATGCTATAATTTTTATTATTATGTTGTAAACTTGTTGGGTTAAATATTTTTTCTGCTGCCAAGTTTCTGACCTGTTCATTCTCTGCGTGGCTGTTATAGGAGGTTTACAACCATCTCGCAGGAGGTCTCTTTTTACCTTCGCATCGTACATGCTTATATTCTCTGCCAAGACAGGCAATTTCCCTGAGCTAATTCCAAAAGTTAAAGCATCCCTGATATATTCAACAGTTAGTTTCTTTCCCTAACCTCTTCCTATCCCCATTTCGTGTCCTTGTTATTCAGCTTCCTTTTCAAGATTGATTTGCATTACTTATTGTCTGTTTGCTTTTTAAAATTTTAATTAGGTAATTAATCACTGTTAGAAATCCACAGGTAGATCCTTTTCTTGAGTTGGTCGATGATGTCAGGCTACAGGCTGTTAATATAGAATCAGAGAAGATAATCTATGGATCACAAGAAGATGATGTTGCTGCTATTAAGTCACTTTCGGCCGTAGAGTTGGACTATCAGAAGTTGAAAGAAACTGTAATATCGTACTTCCTGGCCAAATATTCAAAATTACCGGAGGTAATATGGATTCATTTCCCTTTTTGCTTATATTCGAGATTAGGATATAGCCAGGCTTAGTTGGGAGTACCTCAAAGTAGAGACTACTGTATTTCAGCTTGTCATTGGTTTTAGCATATCAAACAGTAAAAATCATGTTAAAGTTGGTTTAGAAGATGCAATCCATGCTTATGCCCAAACGATGGCCGAGTTGCCTCTTTGGAAGTGGAAATGTCAATATTATGACCCTACTCTTGGTTCAAGTTTAGAATAACATGTAACTTTATGCATCTAACCATAAATTATGAGGGCGCCAATCCATGCCACTGCCACAGCAGAGGATGAGCTAGCTACACAAGCCATCAGTAATTTAACAGTGGAATACATTATTTTATCTCAAATTGAAAAGCTTCATCAGGTTTACTTGGGCTGACAGAGAATACTGTGATATGTTGTTCATTAATAATTGAATCTATTAATTTAACCAGATAAATTCGTTGCTTTTGGTTTAAGTTTCTGCATCTGAATTTTTACTCTGTATGTCTACTGCACATGCACACATTTATCCTGTAAACTATGGATTAAATCAGTCATTTTCTTGTGGAGAAATATACTTCCAAATATTATATTAGGTGTCAGCAGAGCATGGAATGTTCTAAAAAATGGCGGCAGAATTGTTTGGGGAGTAATGAGAGTAGTAAATAACATAACCTTTTTCCATATTATCCAGGTTGAGTTGTCAAGCATAAAGAAACAACTTGTACAGGGGTTTTCTCCTGATGATGCATATCCAATGGGACCTCCATTGTTTATGGAGACACCAAGGACATGTTCTCCAGTTGCTCAGATTGAGTACCCAGATTTTGATGAGGTAAATGTTCGTAGTTGTACTGTATCCACATTTAAGTGGCTTTGAAAATTATGTTTCACTATTTCTGTGATGGATTGTTTCTAGATTGTGGCTTCGGCAGCTTTGATGGACGAAGAGACTGGGCCTGAACCAAGTGGAAATCTGTCAGACTGCAAACCGTTGCTCTCTTTCAATAACCTGACCATTTTAAGCGTTAATCAACTCTTAGAATCGGTAAAATTTGATATGCATTTATTCTCACTATTAGTTCTAGATGATTGACTGTGATTGTAATTTAAAATCAAACTTTTACATTTCTGCTGGAGAGTGGTGTCAGTTTCTTCTTTCAGTTACAGATTCCATGAGGGTTACTGTATTGACAGGTTTTGGAAACCGCACGGCAAGTGGCTAGTTTCCCCATTCCTGCAAATCCTGTACCTTATGACCAAATGAAGAACCAATGTGAGGCTCTTGTATCAGGGAAGCAACAGAAGATGTCAGTTCTTCACAGTTTTAAACACCAGCAGGAGACTAGAGCATTAGTTCTTTCAAGTGCAATTGAAACAAAAGTTTCCCCTCTACCAATTAAGGTCAGTATTTTTTTACCATGGAAGTTTGAATTTTAGTAACTTGTTTTAGTATTAAAAATAAATTGCTCATTAGCTTAAATGATATATAATTGAGGAGCTTTTGAAGATATATTGTAGGCAGAGTTCAGTTATTTGTTGATTGCTACATCTTATGAAACGTGTCATTGTGCAGACACTGGAGTATTCAGAAGGTGATCTGAAGTTGGTGAGTCAAGAGCAATTACAGACGCTGTATGAAGTACGCCCATGTTCGTATGACTATAGACATCAGCATTCTTTGAGACTACCGCCTGCCAGCCCCTATGATAAATTCTTGAAAGCTGCTGGATGCTAATGGTGCTAGGTTGCCATGATTGATGTGTATGTAACCATTTATTGTATCGTTTTGTTTGGTTGTCTCATCGCCAAGCAGTAGGCCATTTTTTCTGTCATTCATGCTCGGTAAAATGTGTGTTAAGACTATCCACTGCATGACAACTTGATGGTCAAATGCAGCAATAGCCTCACAATGAATGAATTCATATACACTTCATATGAGACTTATCCCTAAAAATGAGTCGAAACTTTTAAAAGTAAGTATTTTAATATAATTATTTGATTGTCTTATGCCTTTTTTTCACGGGAAGGAAACTAACTAATGAAAACCACTGGGCAGCATAGAACCCCTGCAAACACCATCTCTCTGTATAGCCTACTTAACATTACCTTTTTTAATACCTCCTTGAATGTCAAGGAGGTATAGAGCTTCTTCAAGCAAGAGTTTACAAATTTGGATATATGCAAATAGTTTCACAAATCACATTATGTAAATTTAATTGGTTTTAATATACTTTTGATCACCAATTTTAAAAATTGATTTTTTGGTTCTCCTATTTAACTTTTTTTTTTCTTCTGATATTTGGTCCTCGTATCATTTTTAGATAATTTTTAATACATTCATTTACGACATAAAAACGCTTATTAGGTCACATTTATCCATGATAGCAAAAAAAAAAAACTAATAAGAGCGACACATGATAAATGAATAATATCCATGTTAGTAAAAAAAAAAAACTAACAAGAGCGATCACATGATAAATAAATAGACCACATCATAAAAAAAAATGAAATGATGGACCAAAATTTAAATGAAAAAGAAGGTAAATTGAGGGACCAAAACTCCATTGTTTTAAACCAAATTAAAATAAAGGAGGATCAAAGTGCATCTAAGCTAAATTAATTTAAAATATAGATACCCTGAAATTTGGTTAGGTACCCGATAGGTAAAATTTATTTAAAATTTGTTTTTTAAATAAATTGATAAAAAAATATGACGTGGCATTACATAATTGGATGATGAGTACATACCCAATTAAATTACAGGGATACCACTGTGTTCATCTTAATTTAACGTAGGCAAAAAATCAGTTGAAAAAGGCTAACTTATCTTAAAAAATGCTGGGGTGCAAGTCCATATAGAATTATTATTAATAATTTCTTTTTCAAAATACAAAACCCGAAAGTAAATTTTCAGAGTTCTTCAAACCCAAAAAAAGTCCCACAACTTCATCATGTTTGTCATTTCCATCCTCTTTTTTCAAATCCCTAACGGTCTGTTTGATGCGCATGATAGGGAGGCAAGATATGATAAAATTATCCTATCCTGTTTAAATCCATTGTTTGGTGCACCAATAGGATATGATAAATTAAACCTATTACTAATCCTATCCTATTTACCCTTTGTAATTCTAATCCTTATTTTTTATTGGATTAGCAACCGGATAGCATATGTTAATCACCAGGCGCACGTATTATTTTCTTTACCTCCTTCGATTCCCAATCCAGCCTCCTCATCTCTCGTGTAACCTTCTTCCTTCGATTCCCAATTTTTTTTTTCAATCGCTCATCATCATGACCTTCCTTTGATCAACAAATTCAATTTTTTTTCAATCGCTTATTCACTATAGCTTCAATCGGTACAAATACTGTTTGTTCCCTTGCTTTTGTGCTTCTCTATTTTTGTTACTTTCCATGTATCCTAATCCATATTACAATTGAAAGGAAAAAAAAACAAATCACGTTAATTGAAATACCCACAAGATTTGTTCTGTTCCTTTTAATTTAATTTTGGTAGTAATGTTAAATCATAATTTTGTATCTTTATTATCAATAATCAATAATAAGCGTACACTAAACATATGATATTATAAAATAATGTTATCATCTTTCATATCATATGTGTACCAAACACATGATATGATAAATGTATCATATCATTATCCCCCTTCTTATCATATTCTGTCTCTATCATATCATGCGTACTAAACAGACCCCAAAGTGTTAGAAGAAACAAAAATAATATGAAGGCCATAAAGAAAGTTTTTGCTTTAATAATTGTAATAAGATAAAATAAGTTTGATTATAAGGTTGACTCTCACATGCAATTTTTGTAGAATTCTACCTAATAGTAGATGTATTTTAAACAAAGATTTTACTATAGTGGTGTGAATGTCTTTGATATTGGTTGCACTTTTAAATTAGAAAGCGTGTAATGAGGTATATGTTTTTTTGAATTATTTTTTGAGGGGATTGTAATTTAATGAATTAGTTTTGAATATAAGTTGAACCTTCTTCGAACTTTTCTTTAAATTTTGCGATAAGTTGTTTCTTCATGTGGCGTGAATCTTTCCACACTATCATAATAACTGAAATTTAGAACGAAAAGATTAGTTTGTTTGTTTTTCAATTTGTTAGTACATATAATAACAAAACATAATATAATCCCTTCCAAAAAAAAAACAAAGAGCATTGCTATTTAACACGATTTTTCTTTGTCCGGAGCCTTTAGCCAATAACATTTCTCCTTGGCCGACAAACACGGATGTCATGTTTTTTCATTTAGAAGATACCATTTATTAAATACACGGTCATGAAAACAAAACATAATTGAAGCACATAAAAAGTGTGTGAATACTCGTTTTCTTAACAAACAAAAAAATCTACGAATACAACAATGTAATGTTTTTAATTCAATGATGAAAACTTTGTGAAAATGATTCTCTAACCCTCAAATCATGCATGATTAGACAGCAGTAAAATATCTCACAAGATATTTAGTAAGTGTAGATGCACATCAATTTGAATTTGTTGTGATTTAAATAAGAGTAAAACATTGGTGACTTAGATAAAAATGATAATTGATTGTATACCTTTTCATCTATTAAAATCATCTCTAAACAGTGTTCATATGAATTTTTGAATTATGGCAGAGTCCACAAACGGATTATACGAATCTTCAAGTTCCAGTCTTAATGTTATTAATGGAGGCAATAACTATGTTATCGGTGGAGTTAATAGGGTGTGTGTTTTTTCTCTTTTGAAACGAGTCTGATGCCATTGTTAAAATGCAGTAAGAATAAAGTTGAATAGTGCTACTTATTTGAGAATGTTTAGTGAAATAAGGATATGATGAAAAGTTTCATAAGCTATTCTTTTTCTACCTATTTAGTTTTAAATTTTTTAGTTTAAAAAATGTAAGAAAAATACTCACTTTCGTTGTCCCAAAATGTAAGTAAAAAAGACAAACTTTATCCTATTTAATCTTGTTTATTTTTAAAAATCATCATTATCAAGAAAAACTTTTGCTTATTCTCATGAAATTAAATGCAAATTACATTCAATTTTTTCTCTCTTCCATTTTCTCCATAATCAATAGTCAATGAAAATTGTTTTACATCTTCCCTTGAAACTTATTCAAAAGAAAATACAAAAAACTATACTCTAAATTCTTATGTTTTAGTTTTTTTAATAAATGTGATTTAAATTTTTTTTCCTTACAATTTACGACGGAGGGTGTACAATGAGAGTTTTGGAGTACGTAGAATAAACTTTAATTTATATTTTGTCGTAATTATAGAAGTAGCGGTCAAACATTTGAATGGCTTGAATAAAGTTTCATTTATATTTTGTCGTAATTATAGAAGTAGCAGTCAAACATTTGAATAACTATTGGTAACATTTTTTTTAAAGGAAAATGTTAACCTTTTTATCATCTGTTTATATAACAAATATTACACTTGTATTTTTTCTTGAAGATCGTTTATATACGCACAAAAAGTTTCGTCTTTTTCTAAGTAGAAGCGTTAAAATGTTGGAAGATCTTTGATGTGGATAAAAGAAAAGTTCGATCTCTTAACAAAAAAACGATGATAAATATCACCTCAATTTACTCGCATCTTCTTGATTTACCCAGCTAAACAAACATTAGTAAAATAAAGAGAAAGAAACATAATATGCAGGATAAAAAATCAAGACTAACTTTAGAAAAGTGATAAAAGAAAAAAATAAATAAAAAAAATGATGTATGGTTTCAATTGTTAGTGTACACGGTTAGTTACCAAGGGAAATGGTTTAGTGGGATATGGCAGTTTTGGTGTTGAGGGAGAAGTTATATAACAGTTTAGATATGAAGATTGTAGAAGGAGTATGAGTATAAATTTCGGTGGTGTATATAGTTATTTTCCCAAACGTTACAGTTTTGAAAACGGCCCAATAAACTACGAGACACATGTTACTAACTGAATGGGTCAAAAATAACGGGTTGCGCATACGGATCCGGGTTGTACTACACTAAACAAAATATAACGGGTGAAGTTGAGAATTGAGAAAACTAACACACACAAAAGCAGAGAAAAAAAACACAGAACAAAGAGAAAGGGTTTTTGGTTTTGGACTCTGAAAAAAAATTCAACTGTTTCTTCACAAACCCTAATTTCATACATTTCTTCATTCTCTGCGATCAGGTTCATCATTCGTTTTCTCATCGTTCATTACTTTTTTATTTTTATTTTTTTTTAATTTTTTTTGTTTCTGATAAACTGTGAACTTCACTCATTGGAATGGACTTAATTTGTATAAGCTTTATCATGTTATGAAATGGACTGTGTTTTTGTCTTCGTTATTGTTGTTATCATTCGTTTCTCTGTTTATATTGCAAATGCTTATTTATTATTATTTTTTATATATATATTTTAATTTTTTTAATTTTTGTGATAATTTATTGTTATGATAAATGTTGTTTTTGTTTCTAGGTTGATTTTGTGTTTGCATGTTGGAATCTGTTACTTGTAGATATGTTCAATGTTGTGCCCTAATTTCAGATTGCAATTTGTGGTTTTGGTTTTGGTGGGTTCATTGTGCCATTAGGGTGTGTTTGTGAGTTGGGTTTTGGAGGGAAAAACTTTTGGTTAGGTTTAGAATCTGTCACTTGTATTGTAAATACTAGATATATTCAATGTTGAACCCTAATTTGAGATTTGAATTTCTGGTTTTGGTTTTGGTGGGTTCATTGTCCCCTTAGGGTGTGTTTAGGAGTTGAGTTTTGGAGGGAATGGATTTCGGAGGGCTAAGTCTATGTTTTGATATATATTTGATATTTTAAAATGATTTAAACAATATGATAAATGATCGTATAATACTACTGCAATCACACTAAATCCGTCTTTAAAGATATTTTATAGTGTCCTAAATTTAAAATAGAAAAGTAAGCCCTTCCCTCCAAAACCCATCTCGCAAACAAAGTCTTATGGTTTGCACTTACATGCGTTCTGTGTTGTAAGGCTTATAAATTATAATAGTTCCATAGAATATGAATAAGTCAATGGTTATACACTGCAAGTGGGAAAAGGCTTTTGTCATTGTTGTCTTTCTCGTTGTTGTTTATCCGTAATGTTAATTGTATGAGTTTCAAAATGTTTTTGCATGAACCTGTGGTGAAGTCTCTAATTGTTTCATGCCCATGTCAATAATATGCTTTAACCAAGAAGAAATGTTCAAGAAAGAACTGCTTTCCTATTAATATTCATTTTGCAGTTAAGCACAAGTTTGATGAGAATATTCAATTACCGTTGGTTTATTGTTTTTGGCAAAATTTGTGATATTTTCTGGTGCTTATGTTATGTCAAAATTTGATTGCTGTAGACTCTGTTCTTTTTTCAGGTGTAACTGACTGAGAGATGCTGAACTTGTGATTTTGTAAATCACAAAACTTAGCATTCATTCATGAATCCCAAACGTTCTAGCCAAGATGATCCTGATTCCAGGCCAGTGCGCACAAGTGATAGGATCAAGACGAGGCCACCAGTTTATAACCGTGCACCATTCTTGTATTACAACTCAAATCTTCGGCGCCCTAGGAAAAGCAAGAATAAGACAAGAACAGCAGCTTCCCAGATTGCTAAGATGTTGCGTCCAGGGAATCGGAAAGCACGCGATTCAAATAATAATGTAAGTGTCTGCATCTCAAATATGTTCAAGAAGCATAATTATTCAGAATATTGTTACTTTATTAATTAAAGTGAATGGTTTTATACATAAATCATTAGGAATATCAGGCATGACATTGTGTCATGCATTTTTCCGCCTCTAAGTTACTTTGTGGATATATATTGGATATCTATGGAATTAAAGAACACATTTATAATTTGTCAAAACTTGTGCAGCTTTTTAAATTTTTTTGTTTATTTTCCTTGTCAATTATAACTTTATAACTTTATAAGATGCCAAGTGAGTTGAGTCTATTGTGAAAGAACTATATCTTAGTGATCTATACCCTGTTGGTTCCTTAGTTTCCGATCACATTTTTAGCCAATGTAAAACTTTGTCGAATCTTTTATGGCAGGGATCAACAACCGGGTTTTAACAGCTCTTAAGAATTTCTCGTAGTTTTTGTAAACCCTAATGATAGAGGAGCCGATGCACCTGTTTTTAATCAGATAGCTTTGGTGCTTCTCACCATTTTCATTTGCTTGACTATTAGCTTTGATTTTTGGATGCATCTCCATGTTATACATGTAAATCTTTGTTCCATTTTCTTATTCATTGCCCTCCAGTTTAGAATGTTCCTCTATTTGTCTCATTCTTTCAAGTGCCAAAGTTCCCACCAACTCTAATATCAAGACTTTTACTTGGGCAATGGTAATTGATAGAACAAAATCAACAAAAGACAAATGATCTCCCTACATATTTACAGGCCTAAAAAATGATGCTTCTTTTGATTTTTAGGTTATTTCAGAGACAAATGATACTTCACAATTGCATGCACTTCAATAATTTTCTTCTGTACTTCTTTTATTCTGAAAGGGCGTAGATGAATCCGCTCACACTCGAAATGTTTGTCTCTGCACCTATTGGTGTGAGTTTGGTTTTTTTTTTTATCCGTGCGTATGTATTAAAATGAACAACATCTAAACCTACAATTTTTATGGATATTATGATTGTCTGCATATGACCGCATTCTGAAGTTATGGATGTTAGCCAACTAGCATGAAGATAATCTAGATAACAGTAGTTCTCTCCTCATTTCATTGTTTTGTCCTCTGTCGACAACTTCGATGGATGCAACTAATTGTTTTTGATGAATTGGCATGATTTGTTAAAAAGACTTCAGAAAATAAGCTGAATAAGTAATGTTGGATAAATTTTTTTCTAGTAATGAACTTCTGTGTGTATTTCTCTTATTGTATGTAATCACGTCATTTTCTGAATTTGATTAGATGATAACATCAATTCTTTCAGTTTTGTTATGTGGGACGTTTTAAATCCCTGAGCTGTGTTATCTGTGCTTCTATTCACAGTCTGGCTCTGCCAACCTTCGGCGCTCAACCAGGGAGAGAAGAGTTAATGTAAATCTTATGGAGTTCGCAGACAGCTCTGGATCTGAGGATGCTGATTTAATGGTGGGTTTTTGATATAAAGTATTGAGTTTTAAAGCTTGAATTATCTGTAATTATTGCTAAAGTATCTAACCATGTTTCAGAGACCCTCATATCGACCGTTGAGAAACCGGATTAGCAACAGTGTCAGCCGGGATGATGCAATATCTTCTAAGCGCAAAAGAGGAGTGGATGCCAAACCAACTCCTCGACGTGAAGGTCTACGGCCTCGTCGATCGAAGGCTGCTGGTAGAGAAAGGTTAATATCAGAATCAGATGATGATCAAGACCTTTCAGAGGGAAAGGTTGAACAAGATGAAACAGAAAATGGAAATGATGTTGAGGAAAATGATGCAGAAGATGATCGTAATGAGATGGAGGGGGATGCCGAGGGTGAAGATGAAGGCGAGGATGAAGGCGATGAGGATGGTGATGAAGATGGTGATGATGAAGACGGTGAAGAACAGGATGGAAGAAGGCGCTACGATCTTCGAAATCGTGCAGAGGTCCGCAGGTTCTCTATGGAGGAAGGGAAAGCGCGGCCAAGGTCTCCACGAAGAGTTTTACATCAAGGTATGGGAACTAAGGTCAACAGGGATGTAAGGAAGGGTGGATCACGAGTTCACAAGCGCCATCGCTTAACAAGGCCTGAAGATTCTGATGACTCCCTTCTTGTGGATGAGTTGGACCAAGGCCCTGCTATTCCATGGGGTCGTGGTGGCAGCAGATCTGGACCACCTTTTCTTTTTGGGGGCGTAGACACACATGGAACAACAGCTTGGGGATTAAACCTTGCTGCATCAGGTTGGGGTCATCAGGGTGATGCCTTTGCCACACTAACTTCAGGGATTCAAACTGCTGGTCCAAGCTCTAAGGGAGGGGCAGATATCCAACCCTTGCAAATTGATGAGAGTGTAAGTTTTGATGATATAGGTGGGCTCTCTGAATACATTGATGCTCTAAAGGAAATGGTTTTCTTTCCATTATTGTATCCAGATTTTTTTGCAAGTTACCACATAACTCCACCTAGGGGGGTGTTGTTATGTGGGCCCCCTGGCACGGGGAAAACATTGATTGCAAGAGCTTTGGCTTGTGCTGCTTCAAAAGCTGGTCAGAAGGTTAGCTTTTACATGCGCAAAGGAGCAGACGTGCTAAGCAAGTGGGTTGGTGAGGCTGAAAGACAACTGAAACTTCTTTTTGAGGAAGCACAAAGGAATCAACCTTCTATTATCTTCTTTGATGAAATAGATGGACTTGCACCTGTGAGATCTAGCAAGTCAGAACAAATTCACAATTCCATTGTGTCCACTTTGCTTGCTTTGATGGATGGGCTTGATTCTCGTGGACAGGTTGTTTTGATTGGAGCTACCAACAGGATTGATGCTATTGATGGAGCCTTGCGACGCCCTGGCAGATTTGATCGTGAATTTAACTTTCCCTTGCCTGGTGGTGAGGCACGTGCTGAAATATTAGACATTCATACTCGTAAGTGGAAGCACCCTCCTCCAGAGGAACTCAAAAAGGAACTTGCAGCTAGTTGTGTAGGTTATTGTGGTGCTGACCTAAAGGCTCTCTGTACTGAAGCGGCTATTCGTGCTTTCCGTCAGAAATATCCACAGGTTTATACAAGTGATGACAAATTTCTAATTGATGTTGATTCTATCACGGTAGAAAAGTATCATTTTATTGAAGCAATGTCTACAATTACTCCTGCTGCTCATAGAGGAGCTATTGTGCACTCTAGGCCATTGTCTCTAGTAGTTCAACCATGTCTTCAGAGACATCTAGAGAAAGTCATGGGTACTATATCTGATATTTTCCCTCCAGTATCTGTTGCATCAGAACTGACCAAACTGTCAATGCTTTCGTACGGGTCTGCGATTCCACTTGTATATCGACCTAGGCTTCTACTTTGTGGTGGCGAAGGCACAGGGCTGGTAATTATCTTGGAACTTTTTTATATTATTGAAACTATGCTTTAAAACAACCTAAAACTGAATATACTTACTGCTCTAGTGTAACAGGATCATCTTGGGCCTGCGGTTTTACATGAACTGGAAAAATTTCCTGTGCATTCATTAGGACTTCCATCTCTTCTGTCAGATCCTAGTGCAAAGACACCGGAGGAGGCGTTGGTACATATATTTGGTGAAGCTAGAAGAACAACGCCATCAATTCTTTATTTACCACAGTTTGATGTTTGGTGGGAAACTGTGAGTACATATCTTGTAAATGAACTGATCTGCTTGCCCAAAATTTATATCTCATTCTGATGAGTTCCTAGTTACTGTATTGCTTCTTTATTTTGGCCTCTGAGTTGGATTGGTTTACTAATCATGCAGGCTCATGAACAGCTCAGAGCCGTTCTCCTGACTATGCTAGAAGAATTGCCATCTGACTTACCTATCTTACTTCTTGGTACATCCTCAGCTGCACTTGCTGATGTCGAGGAAGTGCCCACTTCAGTTTTCCCTCATCGCTCAGTGTACGATTAATCTAAATTACATTAAATATTTAATCTGAGTTCCTCTAGATTTCCTTTTTATAGCAGCGCTTTGGATGCACACAAATATATTTTATTATGGATGGTTGTGTATGGTAAAAATTAGTAATGTAGTTCCACAAGACATGCTTTTTATATAGAAAAGAAAACATTCAAGTTTGATGATAGTAGATGTTTTGAGAAACCATTTTATCAAGTTCTTTAGTATTTTTCTCAAAAATCTTCATTACATTGCTTTTCATGCATCACTATTGAATGTATTTCAGATGATTTAGCAAGAGGTGTAAATCACATCACTGCAAATACTAATGCTTCTTATTAATATTTGGTGCCATCTTTCTTTACAAGAGTTTCTATAGTTTGTTATTCCCACATGTATTTGAATAACTGTTGGTTCAAAAAATGTATTTGAATAACTGTTGGTTCAAAAACTAAGGCCAAGTGAATATTAGTTTATTATTCTTCTTTAAACCTGAAAAGCATTCATGCTTACAATTTTGTTTCTGGTTATATATGTTCACCTTCTCTCCCTTTTGAACAGTTATCAAGTGAACATGCCATCTACTGAAGATAGGACCTTGTTTTTTGATCGTTTAATAGAAGCTGCTATGTCGATATTGTTGGAGCGAATCAGCAAGAAATCCCAGGATGCAAAACGCCTTTCTGAACTTCCCAGGGCACCAAAATTGGCTAGTGGTCCAAAGGCATCTGAGCTAAAAGCAAAGGTTGAAGCTGAGCAGCATGCACTTCGTAGATTGCGAATGTGCCTCAGAGATGTTTGCAACCGGTAGGTTAACCTATGCTTTCTGTACAATTGTTGGCTTCACTTGGCATATTGACACCTCTGTCTCTCTCTCTCTCTCTCTCTCTCTCATGTTTTGTGTTCCTACTGCAGGATATTGTATGACTCTCATGTTTTGTGTTCCTACTGCAGGATATTGTATGACAAACGATTTAATGCCTTCCATTTTCCAGTCTCAGATGAAGATGCGCCTAATTATCGCTCAATTATACAGAACCCAATGGACATTGCCACCATCTTGCAGCATGTTGATAACGGCAACTATATTACATGTGCTGCATTCCTGCAGGACATTGATCTTATTGTTTCCAATGCAAAGGCATGCATCTTGTACCTTGAGTTCTATTTTTGATTGGATTGGGTCATTTTTGTGTCTGGGTAATGGAGAATGCATGATCATTTTTATTGTTATAACCAATTGCAATCAGTGCTGAAATAAATTTGTTGCGAATGCTTCATACACTACTTTCAAAATTTAAAGCATGTTCCTTGTTTGATCCTTTTTAATGTAATTCAGGCTTACAATGGAGACGACTACAATGGTACTAGGATTGTCAGTAGAGCTTGTGAGCTCCGTGATACGGTACTTGAACTTTCTCTTTAAGTTTTACATTGCAGATTTAGATGTCGACTATTGTCTGGAAAATGCTCTTCATCTTACTCTCTCTTTCATCACGTTTTTTCAGGTGCACGGGATGCTCTCTCAGATGGACCCAGCACTGGCTGCATATTGTGACAAGATTGCTAGCCAAGGTGGCCCAGCGCATTTGCCTGATGAATTAGGGGATACTACATTCCCTGCTACTCCTGTTGTACAGCTGGCCACCACTACTAGAACGAGTGCTCGACTTCGTCATGTCCAACCAGAGGTTAATCTGGATCAGGGTTACGAAGTGTTGAAGCGGACCAAGAAGGTCGGTGATGGTATAAATGCAGGTATGGCCTTTGGAATATGAATCTGTTCTCAATATCAAATGTTTGGACTACAAATGTGTGGAAAATTATCCTACATTCCTAACTAGGACAAGCAATAAGTGTGGATGTTTTAACCCATCATAAGTAGTTTGAGGCATGACACTCACATACAGTAGTGAGGCATCTTTGAAAATTGTGAAATCTCCATACTTTGAATCCTTTCTTATGCTTTGTTATACTTGCAAACATAAATGATATTGGCTCTACTTTATATGCTTGGTCATGCTTAACAGCCCAATGGTGGAGGTGTTATTTGATTTCCTATGATTACTTTCTTCCTTTTCAAATGCTAATTTTAATGTTTCTTCAAAAATTACAGCAGAAGACAAGTTGCAAGATTCAATACCAACAAAGTCGTCTCAGGAGCAGCAACAGACACAAGATGTGGATTCTGAAAGAATGGAACCTATAGAAATCGATGGAGATTTGGATGGATCTTGTACAAATAACCTTGCTGATGGGAGCCACCTTCATGATATCACAATGCTAGATGGTGAATTTTCAAGACAAGTGGAGTCTGTTAAGCAGCGTTTCGTAAAGCGCAGTGAAAAATACAGCATCCCGCAACTTGAAAGGCTTTACACGAGAATAATGAAGGGCGTCTTTGAAACCAGAGATAAAGGAATGAGTGATGATGATCTCAAGAATTCGGTTTTGGGGTTTTTGTCAAAATTTGTAGAGGATGATGCAAATTTCTGACAACTGAGTTTTCCCTTATTCTTCGATGATTAGGAAGGAAAGATTTTTTTTCTGTAAAGTCGGGATTTTTTTTTTTCAGTTTAATTCAATGTTATTTATTGAGCATTGGAGTTCCTCTCATTTTCCCCGAGACAGAAAGGTCCAAACCGATGTACAGAGGAGTAAGCATTTATTCTTTCTATATATTCCGTGAGATTGTAATTTTAGATTATCATGATGATTAGATGTTTTAGTTTATGCCAACATACAAAGTCTAAAGGTAGCTAGAGATTGGAAATTTGCAGAGTGTTAGAACCTTTTTTTTGCTGTCTTCATTCACTAGCTTGCCTTTCCATAAAGAGCTTGCTAAAACTAGTTTAATGTTCGCTTCCTTCCGTCCCATAATAACTGAACATTTTGTTCATTTCACACTTCTATAAGTGAAAAAGAGAGAAAAATGGTTTTGAGTGCATTGTAAAGTATTGATGCATTCCACATTATCATATATGCAAAGTTGAATATATTGAATTGGGTATGATAAAAGTTGTATTAATTAGAGGTAATTAAAAAAATGATTAATATTGTATTGAAAAGTGAAACATGTCTCAATAATTTTGGGACCACTTTTTTACAATTTTTTTTTTGTTGCAAATGACTTATTATTTTGGGCCGGAAGAGTGAGTACATTTTTCTCAAAATTATCAGTCAAGTTTCTCAAAAAATTGTCAGCAACTTGATTAATTACGGAAGTTTTTCTTTTTTGCAGTAGTGCGGTTCCATTTATCGTGTTGTACTTAATTAAATTTTGAATGAATATTGATGATTTTTCTTGAGTAGGATGCCAAATAAGTTTTTTTTTCTTCTTTTAGTTATGGATTGAATACATTGACTATAAATTTTTTCATACGCATTCAATAAAATTTATAAAAAAAAAATATATTTTATAAACTAAACTATAAGTGGTATTATGATGTTAATTGATAAGATGCATGTGAGAAAGAAGAAGAAAAATTGTTAGTGCGTGATAGTTAATCTCGTTAGTTTTTACTTTCTTTTAGCTTGATCTCGTTAGTGGTTACTTGTTTTGATTATCACAATTAATCTCATTAGTTTAGTTTTTTTTTCTTAGAGAGATCTCGCTAATTATTACTTGTTTTTTGGTTATCTCATAGTTTACTTTAAATTTTAGTGTTACAATTTTAAATTTGATTTGAGCAAAGAGAGGGAAAAAGAGAATATAGCAAAAAGATGGTTTTAACGGTTGAGATTGAAAAACATGAGAAAAAAAAGAGCAAATCCTCTTCTGTACATGTTATTTATGGATACTCTCCTATCTCTCTTTTCCATCTCTTTTCAACCTCTCTAGTTCTCTCCTCCTTCTCTTTGTACAAAAATCTAAATACAATTATCCTTTTTTTTTTCTTTTCCACATAGAACAAAAAAACAGTTTGCACTTTGATTGGGTATAAACATAGGCCCTGTTTGGATAAACAGCTTATATAGATGCTTATAGCATTAGAGCTTATAACATTAGAGCTTACATCATAAGCTCTTATACTTGATAAGTTATTTATGTTTGAATATGTACACTAAAAAGTACTTA
>Ga0315913_1000373_pt1 | contig 38249 bp, 16 predicted proteins | sample MpolsnodulesMG_FD_207736 | JGI IMG/M metagenome (GOLD analysis project Ga0315913, IMG submission 207736) | Medicago polymorpha root nodule microbial communities from Los Angeles, California, United States - small nodules | ecosystem: Host-associated > Plants > Roots > Nodule | place: USA...
AGGGACTAAAAATGCTGACGGAAAATTTTATAGGGACTAAAAAATGTGATTTTATTTTGTAGGGACTAAAAACAAAACTGTGAATATTTATAGGGACTAAAAACTTAATTAACCCTTTATTTTTTGAGGCCCATGGCATTTAGAGGCCCGACTTGATTGAGCACCTTGCAGTCTCCAAGGTCCTGAGTCTTTTATCTCTTGCAATGTTTGCTTAGTTCTTTTCATTAAAAAAAAACCTTGACGTGACTTGCCACATATGATTATTAGAGTTGGTGTTTTCTAGGTTTTGATTTGAGACATGAGTGTTTTAATTTGAATTTTATGGTTTGATGAAAAAGATGACAATGAAGATTGAAGATAATGATGATGGTGGAGATGATGAACATATAAAAAAGAAGATAAATATTAATTTTTTTTGAAATTTTTAACGATAAAAATCATTTATAATTAAAATGATTACCAATAATCATACATGGCAAACAACCTCAATAATTTTTTTTAATAAAATAAATGAAATTAGGATTAACATGTAAATATTTAAAAAGAGATTTGAACGTGAGATAAAAAATAAAAATAAATACTTAAGTATTACAAATAAATAAAATAAAGAGTTTTAGTGTAATTTTGCTTATTTTTTTTTTATACATTATCAATTAATCAAATCTGTAACAAAAAAGAAATATATTATAAATCAAATATATCTTGGTACCATAGTATAAATAAATTAAATTATCAAAAGGCTTTTTAGCTCCCAAACGTAAGGTGCAGCTTATTCGACTTTCTAGGGCAAACAAAAAACTCGTCTCTCAACCAAACCTTCCTCCTTCATCTCGGCGGCGATGGCGACAGCTTCTGTGGTTCCGGCGAATCGCCGACGAACGGTTACGGTGAACGAAGACATGGATTTCGAAACTACCGAAGGCGTGAAAGCAATCGGAAGCTTCGAAGAGATGGGGATAAAAGACGATTTGCTTCGCGGAATCTACAATTACGGATTTGAGAAACCCTCTGCGATTCAACAGCGTGCGGTTGCGCCGATCATTCAGGGAAGGGATGTTATTGCTCAGGCGCAATCTGGTACTGGAAAGACTTCGATGATTGCCTTGACGGTTTGTCAGGTTGTTGATACCTCCGTCAGAGAGTGAGTTTCTTCAATCTTGTTTTTGATTTATTTTTTGTGTTGATTTGGAATTGAAAGATGAGAATGTTAGTAGAGCTTAATTTGAGATTGAATTTGTAGATTAGGTTTTTAGGTTAATTAGGGTTTTGAGGTTCGATTGGTGTTTGTTTGATGTTAATTTGTTTGGATAAGCAATTGGAAGTGAAAAGTTATTTGAGAGTAATTTGAGGTTGAATTTTCTTTAGGGTTGTTTAAGCGTAATTAGGGTTTTTGATGTTCGTTTTATGTTTGTTTGATGCTAATTTTTTTGGATTAGCAATTGGAAGAGAAAAGTATAAGTAGAGAGTAACTTGAGGTTGAATTTGTTGATTAGGGTTTTTCAGGGTAATTAGAGTTTTTTAGTTTGTATTGTTGTTTTTGTGATGCTGGATTATGTGGATTTAAGAATTATGAAGACATTGGAGAAAGTTAACGATGGATTTGGGCCCTGTTTTCATAACAAACAATAAATTAAAGTGAAACTGTTTTTTATTTAAGCTATAAGCTGTTTTCTTAAGCTATCCTGGAGGGATTATGGGAATAAGCTAAACAGATTATGAAAATAAGCTGAAACTGGCTTATGAACATGTCATAAGTTGTTACTATAAGCTGTCCTAATTCCTAAACAGTCTTACAAATGCTTATGCAATTAGATAAGATCAAATTAGTCAATCCAAACAGGCCTTGTATGTTTTTGATGGGGTGTTTTCAAGGGGGGAAATTTTGGATTTGGCTCATCTAGAGTGAGTGTAGTAGAGTGAGGAAGTCAATGATTTATATTTCAAGACATTCATGATTTGTTATGGGTGCATTTGGTTTGTTAATGAATGGTTAATAACTTAATAAGCTGCTTGCATTATAGCTACTCGAAACGTATATTTTTTTTATTTTAAATTGAAGTGAATGTTGTAGGAATTGATGATTATTTTTAGAGTGAAAGTAATAAAATGGTTATTGTTTGCTGTTTGTATAGACTATATACTACTGTTGCTATTCGGATATAGTTCTTTTAATTTATAAATGGAAATTTGATGTTTTTCGGTTTTTGTTCCGGAGATTTTTTTTAATCATTTGGTATATTCATAACCTTAATGATGTGTGGTTTGCTTGGAACAAAGTACATTAGTTTATTAATTTGTGTATAATTTTGTTATTTCTTGACAGAGTGCAAGCTTTAATTGTGTCTCCGACAAGAGAACTGGCCTCACAGACTGAGAAAGTTATATTGGCAATTGGGGATTATATCAATATACAAGCCCATGCTTGCATTGGAGGAAAAAGTGTTGGGGAAGACATTAGAAAACTTGAGCATGGAGTTCATGTCGTGTCTGGAACTCCTGGCCGAGTCTGTGACATGATAAAGAGGAGAACATTGCGCACCAGGGCTATCAAGTTGCTAGTTCTGGTAATTAATTGCTTCTACTTGCCGATGCTCGATTGTATGTTTTTTTTCTTCTTTGTCGTCATGTGTCAAGGATTGTCTCATATTTTTCTTTCCAAATACAGGATGAATCTGATGAAATGTTGAGCAGAGGGTTTAAAGACCAGATTTATGATGTGTATAGATATCTCCCACCGGATCTTCAGGTTCTCTTTACCTTGATGCCCTCATCTTTGTCATTGTGTTTGGAGTGGAATTTCTGCAATTTGAAGTCTTATTATATGCTTAAAACAAACTAAGGTGACAGGGATAGTTAGTTTTTTGTGAGTAGACTTCACAATGGCTTAAGGATTTACAAGTGACAATAAACAAAAATGGTATTGAATATTGGATTTTAGACATACCAATTTCCAATTCGGACAGAATATGCTATTAAATAGGGGATTTAAGGAGTTTGTAGTGTTCCTGTTTGGTAATTGGATTTAGTGACCTAACATCACATGGAGTCACGTTAATGTTTCAACCAGCCAATGTAGCTGCTTATTTTTTTTGTAATATAAGCTGGTAGCAGTAACCATTTCATTTGTGTTCTTGAATGAAGAACCTAAGTGAAGCGATAAGGTTCTGATACAGATTTTTATAAATATGTTGTCTTTATTCGGTTTTCAAACTCATGTCACCCAAATTTCCTGAAATTTTACCCCATTTTATAACATAACTGTATGCATCTTTAGGGTCCTTGATCCCGGTTACTGAAGTGATGTTTGTTATACTCGTTTTAAATTTTTGGAACAGTCTTGTCTTTATTCTTTCCAAAATTATGTAGTATCTGAATCATTTTTTAATACTGTGTAGGTTTGCTTGATTTCTGCTACGCTACCTCATGAAATTCTGGAGATGACAAACAAGTTTATGACAGATCCAGTGAGGATCCTTGTAAAGCGTGATGAATTGACATTGGAGGTAAGCAATTGCTTTTATTGTCCCTGTGCTTTCTGATTTTTTACTGGATATTGATATAATAACCCTGCCTCCTTATTACAGGGCATCAAGCAATTTTTTGTTGCGGTTGAAAGGGAGGAATGGAAGTTTGATACTCTGTGTGATCTATATGATACTCTCACCATTACTCAAGCTGTTATATTCTGTAACACCAAACGGAAGGTAAAAGAAAACTATCAAGGATATGTAGGATCAGTATGGTAGATTATTAGAATCAATACTCTATGTTTGCACGTGTTGATCAGTTTACATTTTTTATCTTATCATTATAATTATTACAGTTAATATATATATTCCCTTTGGAACAGGTGGACTGGTTAACTGAAAAAATGCGTAACAATAATTTCACTGTCTCATCAATGCATGGTGACATGCCTCAAAGAGAAAGAGATGCCATTATGGGTGAATTCCGTGCTGGAACAACCCGAGTATTGATAACTACCGATGTTTGGGCTCGTGGCCTTGATGTACAACAGGCAAGTTATCTGTCCAGTGTGCATTTTATTATTATTATTTGTGCCTCTAAATATGATGAATTCACGTTGCTTAAATATTTGGTAAAGATACTGCATGGATTAGGAAATGCTTCGCCAATATGCCATGAGCCATGTTGTTTCAGTTGCTTAGGTTGTGTTTCTGTTTCTATGCGTGTTTGGATTACTGATGAAGGGTGTCAGTTGATCTTGGCTCCTGTCAATCGCTATTTGATGTAGTAAAAATAAAGATCTTTGATTGTTTTGATTCAATAATAATTTTCTTGTCAAATATTTAGTCAGACCAGAGATGTGATAAATATGTGCTTTGCATTAGGTTGAAAAATTTGCACCAAGATTTACATATAACTCGCAGTAAAAAAATATCAGAACAGCAAGTTTAGAAATAATCAATTAAAACTTGATGTTAATGTAATCAATTTTACAAAATCAAGTTTGTTAATAATCATGTTTTTCGCACTCTCACCCAAACAGTAAAAGTATTAAAAATAACTGTTGGCCGGAAGTGACGTTGACAGATCTTATCACAACTAGGATTATCACAACTGTTTAGATTGATAAACTTATAAAGTATACAAGATTGTTGGGCATACACGTTCCAATTGCTCACTGTCACTCTAGTTCTGCAACTATGCTTTTCCTTTGCTGAATTTTTGGTGGTGGTAATATTTTTGTGCCCTGTTTGTGTCTTTTTTTGAGTAGGGGGAAAGTATGCACTAATAATAGTAACATGTTTTTGTTTATAAGCAATGCAAACAAATTGAAATTTCTTAACATCCATTTGACTAGTCTTGTTTATGAGTAATGCAAACAAATTAAAATTTCTTAACATCCATTTGACTAGTAAGACTATAATTCTTGAGACATTCATAAAGTCTTATGAATGATTGATATTGATCATGCAATTGCTTCTGTTATCAGGTTTCTCTAGTTATCAATTATGACCTTCCAAATAATCGAGAGCTCTACATTCATCGGATCGGTCGTTCTGGGCGTTTTGGACGAAAGGTATTTAATTGTTTCTTAACTCAAGTAGTTAGTCTAATTTTCATATCTGAAACTGTTCTACACTGGAGGATTTTGAGAGTTGTCGATTTATTTCCATGTCTTATGGTACTCACATGCTCTGATTTGGTTTCCTGCTCTTTGTTCGATATACATTACTTATAATTGGGCCAATCATGGTTTTGCAGGGTGTTGCAATAAATTTTGTTAAAAGCGATGATATCAAGATTTTGAGAGATATTGAGCAATATTACAGTACCCAGATTGATGAGATGCCAATGAATGTTGCTGATCTTATATAAAAAAGTACATGCAGTATGCTGAGTGGTGTGCGTTCGTCAAATTTGTGGTAGGAATTAGCGTTTGATTGTGGTTTCGTTTTGATACTCTGATGTTCTTCTGAAACTTTTGACATTTGGTGTATTAGATTTTTAGTGTGCTCGACTGTACCACAGAGATAACGTTTTTCTTTGCTGAAATGGTTGAGACTTGAGATCAATTTGTAAATTGAGTTGGAATGCTTTGTCCATTGCTTACATTCGTTGTGGAATATCTAATTTTGTGATTCAAATGATACATGATGTTTTGACTAGGTTGATTATTTAGATATTTTGTGTAATATTTATGTATTTATCTTATTTTAGATTTTAGATTATGAGAAGTAGAATTTAAGAAGACCACACCCGGTTAAGTTCGAATCACTGTTCAGGGATTCCTTCGTTATGTGATTTAATACTGTGATACCCATTAACTTTGAATTTGCTTGTCGGAAGATTTCACTCTGATATGCAATATTGCAACCATTTGGTATGTGAATGAGTATGGATGGATGTTGCACTTTGTTGACTCTAGAGAAGCTCTTTCGTAAGTTTTAGACAGTTTTGAGTAGTTTTTAGTTCACAAGAGTTTTTTAATTAAAACAAATTTTAGTTTTGTATTTCAGGAAAGTTTTATGAACTTGATGCACATTTCATATTTGTAGAGAAGCAGAAATTGTTTTTTAAAAATTAGGTTATAATATTTTTAATAAGGAAATTTTGAAAGATGTAATAAAAACCAGGGAAATGGTGACTAGCAGCACAGGGGCTCAATCCTTAACATGTCAAGGAACTCGGTCATAGTTAGCAACTATAACAATTTTTAACTCATAATTTTCGATATAGAACTTTATCTTTAGTACACCAACAATTGCTTAATAACTGCTTAGTTAAAAACTTAGTTGATATTTTTGGGTTTCTAACTAAACATGTATCTTTAGTACAAGTTATAGAAGGACTCCAAAATTAACTAGGATTTGATGTCTTTTTTTGGAAATTTTTGAACAGCGTCTTTATTTGAAGGGCACCATGAGTCATTGGAGATTCTAGGATATTTTGGGACAAAAATTGAGTGGTTTTAGTACATTTATTAAATTATTTATAGTCATAATCTAAATATAACATAATAAAAGAAAGGTTAAATATGTTTTAGTCCCTCAAAAGTTGTCTATCTTCACCTTTTGTCATTACTTTTAAGTAAGCTCATATTTAGAATTCATATTTTTTTAATTAAAAAGTTTATGATATTATAATCTCCCAAACAACAGACCCATTTTTTCTTTTTTTTACAAATAACTTAGAGTTGAAACTTTTTTTCAAAATACCTAAAAAAACAGTAAGTAGAAAAAGTTGTTAGCAAAATTTCATGTCCAGACAATAATCACAAATTCATAGATAACTTATCATTTTAAATCTAGTACATCACTCATTTTCAAGAAACATACAACAACTCGAAATACAGAAACTCAATTGTTTTCAAAATGGTATTTCTACTCTAACTTTTTTACCTTTGATCGCAAACCTTATGTCCATTTTCATCGTTTTAACCATATGGATCCATCTGACTACGATCTAAAGCAAAATTTCATAATGTACCCAAAATACCCTTATAAAGTTTGGCCCACACAAATGTATCACCAAACCATTTTTTTTCTAAAACTTTTCTTTGACAAAACCATAGATTGACTAAATATAAAGATCATTAATGCAATAAAATTAAAATTTTGAGACTATAGAAGAATAAAATATTTTTACTAAAAGTCAAAACTTTCTTGAGATATATACATTCTATGACCCAATCTATCATTTTCGTAAAGGAATGAGCCAAAAAACAAAAAAAAAAATTATCCAAATTTTTTCAAAATATAACGGTTTGAAATTTAGAAATACAAATCCTCTTTTTAAATTTCAGAGTAAAGAGAGTCCGCTAAAATTTAGATAGCATATGAATTTTGCCTGATTTTCCTTAACTAAAAATTGAAATATCTTTCTAGTAGATAGATAATTAACACATCATATGACATAAAACATACCGACAAATATTCATTAATGTTAGCATAGATCACACAATCATATTCAAGTCAAACATATGGATTTAAACAACAACAGATAGAAACAAAAATCCTAGAACTAGCTATTGGTATACTACAAGTTTTACAATATGGTGCAGTTAGTAGTTGAACTTGCATGAGTTGTGCCACTTACAATATCTCCAGCCTTTGATATCCTATGTAGGAGGAATTTTGTTACCATTTAACAACCAAATCTTCTTGTCTTTAAGCAAAATCTCAATTGATTTCCTTAGAAACTATTTAAAAATACATTTCTAAATCTAACCAGGAGACATTAGGGCTAATCATTTTCTCCTTAATTCGTGTCAAATGATACCAACCCACCAAGACGACGCAAAAGCTTCTCAAAGGTTTTTGTAACATGTAAACTACATTTTTGCGAACATGCACAGATAAACAAAGAAAGGGTGAATAGTGAAAAATCATTAAGATAATACATAAATAAGAGGAACAAAAATGATACACATATATCATATGATATTGAATGAGCATATTTTCGTGAGTGAACATGTGAAGCATTTATTGCATGGAATCATTAAGGACATGAGGATGAACAATGTCATGTTCATACTAGCCCTAAGAATTAAGATAGTATGTTCGACTGCATTGACACATATTGACACTTATATAATTAACATGTGAGATAACTATGAACATGCGAGACATTTAGGAAACATGCAAGTCATTTTCTAACACGTTAGGCATCTAGAGGCATGTTGAAAATAAGCACAACATGACTATTCAACAATGATTCTCATCCTTTAGATTAAAATCCACCATGGAGATTAGCAGTGGCGGAGCCTAAAAAAAAGTTCGGGTGGATCACTAAAATTAATTATAATATATAAACACAAATTAAAGTTGTAATAAGTATTAAGTATGAAGTTGAAATGACGAAGTTTGACTGAAAAGTTAGGGTGAATACTTAAATAATTACGTATTTAACAACTACTATAAATTATGAATTTTTGTTGTACATTACGACTGTTAGCTGAGATAATTTTTAGTTGACATGACAATATGCCAAGCATAAGCATAAAAAAAAATCACGTATACCACTTTTGAAACCGCAGAAAACTATAACCGTTGAAAAATTGTTTAAAGACTTGCAAAATAGACCTATAATTGAATTATTTAAATTTTTCGGGTGGGCCACTACACCACTTTGCGGAAATTTGGATCAATCGAAACCTAAAACCAACACAAAATTGTATAAAATCTCGCAAAGTAGACCTATGATCGTTAATTTTTTAATTTTTCAGGGTGGGCCGTGGCCCACCCTAGTCCATGAAGGGCTCTGCCACCGGAGATCGGAACTTTTTTTTAGTAACTCAAGTGCCATAGTTTCTCCTTTTCTTGTCTTGTGCCTTCTTACTTGCTCCGCACCTCGCCACCCTATCGTCTACCTCCCATAAGGCATAAACACGCATAACTCCGTCCTTGGATTCAAATACACGCATAAATAATAGAGTGAGAGAATAAAAGTTACTCTCTCGATGTTAATCATAAGCAAAAGTTGGTTAAATGAAGTTGATGTATTTAGTTTGAAATTTGGAATAGATATACAAACTTTCAATTTGAGTTTTTAGCTAAAATAATTATTATTCCCTAAAAAAAATTAAAATAACTAATCATTGAAACAAAAATTTCGAACAATTCTTTCGTTATCTCTTGTTGTGGATGGTTACCAACATGGAATTCGGTCTACCGAAAGAGTTAAAACTTCTACATTGAACTTTAAACCTCCACTGAAATTTAAAATTATGTCCAATATAAAGGGCAATCCGGCGCACTAATTAAAGCTCCTGCATACGCAGGGTCTGGGAAGGAGTCTAACCATTTGGTGTATTGTACGTAACATTACCATATTTTTTACACAAGAGGCTGTTTCCAGAACTTGAACCTGTGAGGTTTGAGTCACATGACAAACAACTTTAAAATTATGTCCAATAAATGCTTCAAAAATAATTACCTCCTTTGAAGAGGACTTGTAAAAAAACAAAAAATTAATGTTGCTGGTTATAACTCACTAAAAATGAGGTAAAACTTCCCCTGAAAAAAAAGAGGTAAAACTTAATATTAATTTTAGCACTGAAGTCTGAAGATGCTCTGACTAGTTTACATTTTGAAGTTTCTCAATTATGTTGGAAAACAAACTAGTACATTAGTACTTAGTACTAGTACGTGCATTAAAATCATCAAGGTTTTCATTTTCGTCCCTCACCCAACCAAACCCAACCGTGCAAAAAATTTCTAAGGCACAACATATTAGTATTTATTTTGTTACATAACATCTAAGTAATTTAGTTTCCTCAAAAAAAAAAAAAAAAGGTAATTTTGTGCCGCTTGTGATACAATTTTAAATTTATTAATGTCAATGATTTTTTATAATTATATGAAATTATTGATTACTTTTTCTATTTTTAATTAAAAAAATGAAAAAGTTTGTAAAAAATGAAAAGTTAATTTTTTTTCTTCTAGACTAGCGGAAAGACGGGTGTTCGTCTTTCCGCTCTTTTTATTATGCTAACACGTGTTAATTATCAACGATATTTTATATATGTATTGCGTGTAAATTACATATGATATTTTATATAATTTTTTTGATATAGATTAAAATTACAAGTATAGATATTTGTGACTTTCAAATGTAACAAAATCAACAAACCATATTTATCTTTTTTAATGATAACAATTAATAATATAACAAATATAACAAAAATTCTTATCTTTTTAATAACACCAACAAGATAACATTATTATATCCTTAAAAAAAATAACATTATTATAGAAAAAAATATTTAAGGATATAATTGAAATAAAAAATGCCATCCCAAACAAAGCCATCCCAAAACAACCTATTTTCTTTATAAGTAGTATAGGTATAATATATATTTCACAAGGATAATTTTGTCAATTAAACATATACGTTTTATCATGTCACTATCAAGTAAGCACAAACACATGAAATGATATAATATTGTTCTCTTATTTCTTATCACGTACGCACCAAAAACATAATAGGATAATTGATTATCCTATCACTATCATATCTTATTCTTATTTAGCTCCTTATTATATTATGTCTTTATTATATCATGTGCATCAAACAGGTCTTAAATCTCCAATCTCCAGCGAAATTCAAAATTATAACTCACTTAAAAAAAGGTAAAACTTCCCCCGGAAAAAATGAGGTAAAACTAGCTAGTTTGCATTTTGAAGTTTCTCAGTTATGTTGGAAAACATACTAGTACTAGTACGTGCATGTTTTCATTTTCGTCCCTTGAAGCTTCTCAGATAAGTTTTGAAAACTTACTAGTACTAGTACATGCATGTTTTCATTTTCGTCCCTTGAAGTATCTCAGTTATGTTGGAAAACATACTAGTACTAATGCATGCATGTTTTCATTTTCGTCCCTCACCCCACCCAACCTAACGTTGTCTGCTTTTTATGTTTAGATCCGTCGTTACTCTGCCGTCTTTTATGTTTACAGTTCGATGCCATTGAGATAGGTCAACGCTAGTCATCTCAATTCTAATTAATTTAGAGGTGTTTTATTTGAACAATTATTTGTGTGACGATTTTTGGAATAACCATAAATTTATAACAAAAAATAAATATTTATACGAAAACCAAAACAATAGAGAGAAAAAGTAAAAACACAATGTATGTATAAGATAGAAAATTGTCACAAAATAATCGTACAAATACTTATTTCTATTGATTTTTGAGCTGAAACACATATTTCCACATCAACTAAAATATTCAACTTTATATCTTGACTACAAAAGATTCGTTTGTGTTTGTACCAAAACAAAAATAAATAAATGGATACTAAGTTTGTCCATAAATATAGGATCCCTTTAATAAATCAAACAATTAAGAAAGTTGGTCGTAAACATATTTGAGTTGGTTTGGTGGTGTTGACCTAAGATTTTGAATAAGGTTGTCTCCGACAATTTGGAGACCCCGTTATAATCTTTGTAATTTTTCATTTTAAAATAATTGAAAAAATCTAATATCATTTATAGTGACGGACAATTAAGTTGTAGTTAAATATATGAGTAATGGTTTTACTTACATACAAATAGGCATTTGCCTATGGATAATGCATAATTGACAACAAAATTGTTGTTTTTCAGACTTTTACTTACAGAAAAACGACATTCAGGGACAAATTTTGACCGTAGGTACAAGTGTTTTTCGCTTTTTTCAAATTTTGAGGCCCCCCTAAGTTTGAGGCCCTGTGCCAAGGGCCTTGTTGCACTTACACAGGGTCGGCCCTAACTTTGGAGTATATTACTCTTCACTGTCTCATATTCGATTATCCCAATGTCAATTTAAAAGACTTAGACTCTGTTTGGATTGATGGAACATAATGGAACAGAGCGGAATGAAATGAAATGGAGAGGAATGGAACAGAGATTCCATTCCATTGTTGGATATTTCACGGCAGAGCGGAATAAAATTATCATTCCATTGTTTGGAAAGTGAACAGAATGGAATAAGTTATGACTTTTTTATTCCATTTTTACCCATGTTAATAAAAATTAATATACCGTACAAGAAAGAAATGTATTTCAAAAATATATTTATTTCATAAAAATGATTTGTTCATATAAATATATATTTTTTTCTCTTTTATATGTATATGAAAAATTATTTAAAATATTTTTTTTCATTTAAAAAATGCATTATTGTTCATCATGTTTTATATATATAAAAAAAACAATTGAAACAAGCATCTGTATAATTGAAGAAAAAAGAGCAGCATTAAGATGGCCAATGCATTTTTTTTTTAAAGGAGATGGCCAATGCATTAGTTTTCAAAGATTAAACAATATTAGTCAAAATAAATTAAATCGAGAAAAAAAGATCAAAATGAAAACTGAGGCATGAGGTACCGTGCAAAATTGAAAGGAGGGAGACAAGTTAAAATATAAATATGAAACAAACATCACCAAAATAAATATGCATTCGACTGAAATTTTTCTTTTTTTTAAGGAGTTGGAATCATATAAGCCAAATAAATAGCACGAAGAAGAAAATAGCATACACATGATCGATAAAAATTAATATGGGGATAAAATAGTAAATAATAAATGAAGTTAATCTGTCATTCCATCCCATACCCTCCAAATTGGAGGGGAAGCAAAATGAGAGTAAGTGATGGAATAGGGTGGAATGGATACCATCATGTTCCATCCTATTCCATTCTTTTTTTTAATATCCAAACAATGGAACATAATACCATTCCTAACATACCACTCCATTTCATCCAATACCACATCAATCCAAACAAAGCCTTAGTATTGGTGTAGAATTGGATGGGACCAAGATGACGGTTTGAGTTCTTTTCATGTTAATGTATCCAATTGAACCAAAACTAAATAGTATCGGTGTTTCCTTTGCCCTTAAATAAAGCAAAAGTAGGTCAAAAGTGATTGATTTATTGTTATATTTTGGACAAAGTACATCAATTTTCTTTAACTAACTTTTGCTTATAAATAATATCGAAGAGTAGAATTATAAAAATATTATTTAGTGCACATTCGATATCCTCAATGGATTTACAGAAACCACACTTTTGTAAAATTAAACTTTTTAGAACATTACGACATAGTTTATTGTGATTCTAACAAGTTCATCATGGCATCGTTATCTCTTATATTCGGCTAAGAAAGACTTACTACCAAACATGCATTTAGAGTGCTTTACCTAATTTTTAGGCAAATTATATTATGTGATAATTTAAGTTTAGATGTATGCACTAAATTAATCTTCTTTTTTTTTTTTTTTTTACCAAATGGTCATCTACTCCATAAAACTTGTACAATGTTACCCTTTTATCAGTAATTTTTCCAGCTACTTTAGTGTTCTTCAAACTCATAAATTGCTCGGGAGAAAATGAGGTTTTTTTGGACAATCTCGGTTAAAAAAAAAAAAATAGTTTGAACCAAATTAGAGAAGAATAAATCATAGGTGCAATCTTGGTTCAAGATGAATAACCAATTTTCTAATTCTTTTTCTCGGTTTTTAGGTATATTCATCAAACTCGGGTTTTGAAAGCCAAAACTCATTTTATCTAATGGTTGTATTGCATGAAACAATAATAAGAATCAATAGAGATGCAAGAACCAAAAAACCTATTATACTTTGATTATCTACTATGAGCACATATGAGAAAGTATTTGTTTATAAGCAATGAGAAGCTGGTTCAACATTAATTCAAGATAATTTTTCTTTCTACATTTTTTTAAGCCAAACTGGAATTCCCTGGGCACCCTGAAGACTACCCTACCCTAAGCCATTAACAGGAGCAAATTAAAGAACACATTGAATTGAAATGACAACTCATACCTGTTAGACTAATTAATGATAACTATGCTCTTTTTGTTAGGATTCCTCAATTATCTTACTTCATTGGACTACAGAATAAAAAAAATGAAAATGAACATATACATATACTGGTATAATATGTTGCTGGTTTAGTACGCTTATTATTTAATTTATTCATCAAAGCCTTGTTAACACATTTGACCGTAAAGTCCTCATGAGCTTAACTCAGTTGATTGGGACAATATATAAAATACAATTGACCGTATAATATACTAGTAGAAAATGACAAACTCATGCTTGTATAATACGAAACCCTAGCCGTCTTTGTTATTTTATCTCTTTCTTTCTTTTGTACTTGTATTGTTGACACATTTGACTGGAAAATCTCAACAATAAAGTTTAAATATCTTGGAGAGCAGTTGTAAAATGATCATTGTTAATTTATAATAAATAATACTAATGGATTTGCAAAAAAAAGCTATTAGATAATTATACGTACAAAACATGTTATCATACATAAATCTTTATTGCATAAACAAAAAATTTGATGAAACATCTCAATTTGAACTTTCCTATTCATACAACATATATATCCGAAAACAATACATAACCATATTATTTCCATAGCATCCAAAACAAAATTGGTGGCTTCAACAGCCATCCCAAGATGATAATGGAAAATCCTAGCTTTGCATGCAAATACCATTACATCAGCATGTATTTTTTTTTCATACACATATATGACATAAATAATAATTTAAACATTCTTATTTAGCCATAATAACTTTATGCTAAATAATTAATAATATACTACTATTATTAATAAAAATTTACCATTTTTATTATAATTTAATAGTAATAGTAGTAATAATGGTTTAGGATAGTGGGGCCCTTTGAGGAGCACCTTTTCTTCTGCTTCCAAGAGAGAGGACAATGCCAGGGAGGAATCTGTTGGATTTGTTCTTCTTGGTGGTTTTGTTGCTGGTGGCTTCTTCTTGGTGAGTGATGGAGTAATTTGAAGAACTTGGGCCAATGTGGTTGTTATCTTCATCAATTACCTCAGATCCATCCATTCTTAGTCCCTCGAATTGCGATATTCCTAAGTCAGATTCATCAAATCGATGTAAAATGTTGGACAAACTTTGACCCTCGTATACCATGAAATCCACCTGCACTTATGTATTTATTTATTGTTAGCAATTGTCTTTTCTTTCATGTTAGAACTTAGAAGTTATTACTCCCTCTTTAACCAAGTATATATAGACAAAAATGAGTCAAAAAAGGTTGATATATTTCGTTCATTTGAACCAAATACATCAAACTTTTTTGATAAATTTTTACCTGTATTTGGTTAGAGGGGTTATATGCTACTAGTACATTTTTAATCAAAGGAATTTTATGAACATGTTAAAAGTATGGCTCATATATACAAGACATTAATGTTTCAGGGGTAATATTGTAAATTGAATTGTATTAGTAGTACTATATATATATATATATATATATATATATATATATATATATATATATATTCTTTGTAATACTGAAACCCTAATTCATCATAGTAATACAAACTGAACAATAACTGCTCTATAGTCGCAGAGATATGCACCATTGACTGAACTGCGTTAACAAAGATCGTGTGTTGATTGCCTTTTGATTTTGTTTCTTATTAATCTTCTATTACTAGTTGTTGTTCTAACATGACACTCTCTAGTACTCATCCTCTTATTGTGTGAAATTCATGTGGATACTACACTATGAAAATAGATCACACATAAAATAGTGAGACTCACACGAGTCACCCAATATGACAGTGAAGAGAGTGTTAGAAATAGGCAATTGAATCCTCTCCTTCCCTCATTTTCTCCTTCAGTCTCCTTCTACAATTTGTTTCCATCTCTTCAAGAAAGAGTTCATAACGTTTCAATTTAATCAATTACAGTCTTCTCTCCTCAAATGTTAATAATTAACTATTTAAACTTTTCAACAAAAAATAACACGTGTAAAACTATTTTATGTAAATATATAGAGTAAATTACATTATCATTCTCAGAATGAGGCTTAAATTACATTTTTCTCTCCTTACATATTAAAATATATACACTTTCTTCTTTTGAGAAGTAAATACAGAGAAAATTCTACTCTCATACTTTGTGAGATGATTGAATTCTATTAAGGTGAGTTAAAAAAATTAAATATGTATTACATTATAAGTTTGATTTTGTTAAAATGGACTAAAATATTCAACAATTTTATTTTAATTAAGGAAAATATATTAAATAAAAAAGAATGTACAAAAAGTTGGTGGACATAAACCTGACCCAACAACCACAAGTCAACCCTAAAGGGTAATGCAACAAAGATTAACATAAGTGGTATAAAAAAACCAATTGGACATAAATCCACTAATGAACCCAAATGCATCGTAGACAAATACAAATCATAAGCATAAACCAACAAGCCCAAACCATATTGCAAAAGTAATTGATGTGTAAAAAGCCACAAGCATTGAACGAGCCAAAGATGAACTTAAGGTATAATATAACCCATCTTTTAAGGAATGGTGAATGAATTGACCACCAACACGGACATATTCATGTACCAACAATCCCCTACGACAAACACAACAAGCATTGACAAGCCAAACAAACTCAAACCGCATGGAACCAAATCTTAGAAATCCAAACATCATCCGGACAAAAAACATAACCCAACACAACACCAACGAAGTTTTGAAGGAAGATGTGAAACAACACAACCTAGAACCGAAATTCTAGATGCTTCTCGAACTTGTGGCGAGACACACGAAGCGCACCAAGAATCAAGAACACCGACATTTAAGTCAAAATTAAACGGCGAATGCAAAACACCTATAACACCAGCGTAGAAATCAATCCAATTTGTAAATCTCACGTAGAGACAATCACACCAAACTAGAACGAGCAAAACGAAATCGGATCCAGCGAGCACAAAACATTGAGAACTGGCCCACATGTTGAAAATATAAACAATAGGTTAAGAACTATAAGCCACCACTGAACCGTGAGAGAACAAAGCTAGTGGAAACTAGAGGCTCATCGGAGCTGCACGAATAAAGTGGTACACAACCACCGAAAAGGTTTGAGGTGAAGCGAAGAGTGGTGATTTGGTCCCAACACCTTGTCGTCTCACCGCCAACAGGATCTACATCATGAAAGAACGAGATTTGGATTAGGGGGGAGGGAAGAGGCGGATGAGAGTGTGTGTAGATTTTATCATAAACGGGAAGAACTATATAATTCAACCATGAGCCATCTTTCTTGTGAGGAGAGTGAAATTTTCTCTATTATATTTTGCGTAAATGGGAAGGTGTTGTATATATTTTTATGGTATAAAGTGAATATATATTTTAACACAATAGAGAATGATATTGAAATTTAGTATCTTACAAAGGAGAAAAGTATAATTTTCTCAAATCTATTATTATGTTTCAACCCGCTAGATTTAGTTAAAAAAAGTACCAAATATGTTTTTATAAATAATGTAAAACGAAAAAAGTTAATAGAAAATGTACCACACCTTGAAATAAGATTGACAATCCATGTAAACATTTATATGCATAATTGTTTTTTTACTAAGTTTTTATGCATAATTAACACTTAAAAAAATTCATTTGTAATAAGCGATTAATTTTTATGCATTGATATGATAATATTTTATGTATATCTAATTAAATTACATCATGATTCCATTTTACTATAACAAATTGTAAAATATCTTCACAAATATCAAATAGTGTGACATTACTGATGAATATTTTTTAAATATTACACCCACAATTTTTACAAAAGATTTAATTTTTTTTTTTTGAAGATTTGTAATAATAAAATATAATTTTTTATGCACTGAGTAGTTCACATCATCCACTTTTCTCCTAAATAAAAAAAAGATTTTAATGTTGTACCAAAAAAAAAAAAGATTTTAATGAAGTTTTCTGATAGTGACTTGAAGCTGTAAAAAATAAATACATTTCTCAATTCTATAAATGGTAATTTTAAGTAGTTGGAAAATTAATTTATCCAAACAGGGGTCCTCATACAATTTGTACCTGTCATACTCATATCGTATCATGACAATTCATCCACTGCTATATATTTTTTTTCCCAGTCTTCCTCATCATTTTTTTACCTCATGTCAAATGACCAGTGTCCTCCTTGTTATTTGTGAGGTTTTGGTGCAAAGCATGAACTATTTTCTACTTCACTGTATCAAATATTAATTTTTCAATAATTGTTTTGGAAAAATCTTCAAATTAGTATTACTATTAACCATACCTCTTTATCTTCTCTTATCATCATAAAATTTACTATTTTACTAAAAATAGTAAAAATTCACTTAATATCTGAAGGTTAATATTAAACACACCCGAAAACTTTATCTATGTTATCATGTTACTGAATAATTGGTTAGTTCCTTTTTCCATGAGTTATGACATCGAAAAAAGGATTGTCTCATTTTGTGTTAATTTATGCTGTAATTATATATTAAATAAAAAAATTTCTTTTACAAAAAGACTCAAATCCAAGACTTGCGACAGAAATGGATTATCTACATCTGCAAAATGGTACGGTAGTTGTATTGTAATAGTTGGCTCACAGATTGGTACTACTTGCCGGTTTTATCACAACTTCGCTGCTGTAATGCGGCGTTAGTTTGCTCGTCGTCTTGGTGCGACATTGTTTGAATTTTTGTCTTATCGTAGTGTTTGTTTGGTTCAACTTGATATATCAACTTTGATCAATTTCAAATTCAATCAATAACATAATCGTCAACGTAGCAGATCTGAAGACATGTTGTCATTTTATGCTATTAACTTAAGTGTTGTTAGTTTGTCTGTAGATTGATCGTTTACGCTTTTAGCAATGTTTAATTTGTTTACGATAAACTCTAGCAATTTGAATAAATGAATTGATATTAATGAACAGTTTATTTGTGTAAATTGATACCGAAACAAAGAAAGGAGAACGAAAAATGGGAAAACAAACCTTGCATGACAGAGAACAGAAATGGAATGGGTCCTGAAGAATCCTGTCACAAGTGAAGCAAGCATTGGTTGTAACTTTGCATGACTTTGATTGTGGCCTCTGATTTAAAAATATCACTTTCGCACTGTTAATAGTATAGGGCTGCAATCCAATACAACACAATCAATAACTCATAACTTCATTTTTTTAAATAACTTCAGTTCTTCTAATTAATTAACAACATAAAAAAAAGGTTATAACTATTAAAAAAAACTATTTTGGTATATTATCAATATTAATATTTTTTATTGAAGAAGCCAAAGACAATATATAAAAGACGAAGAGTCCCAATCAAGCATAAAATGTGCCTAAAAAAAAATAAAATCCTATACAAGCATTTTCCTTTAAATAAGGATAAGGCTTAATTACACTTTTGGTCCTCGTATTTTGACCAACTCATGAAAATGGTCATGTCTCTTTCAAATTGAACAAAACCGTCATAAACTATCACGTTTTTTTGCAGTTTTAGTCCTACCTCCTATTTTCAACTCCAGAAACGCAGAGAAATAACAGTTTTAGACCTACCCCCTATGTTCAACAATGAAATAAATAAGGAATAAAACATGTGAGTACAAGGAATCCACTTTATTCAACACACTAACCAAAAAAACCCTAATTTCTAAGATATGTTTCAAATTAGGGTTTTTTTGGTTAATGTGTTGAATAAAGTAGATTCCTTGTACCCATGTGTTTTATTCATTGTTTATTTCATGGTTGAGCATATGGGTAGGTCTAAAATTGTCATTTCTCTGCGTTTCTGGAGTTGAAAATAAGAGGTAGGACTAAAACTACAAAAAACATGATAGTTTAGAACGGTTTTGTTCGATTTGAAAGAGGCAGGACCATTTTCGTGAACTGGTCAAAATGCGAGGACCAAAAATGTAATTAAGCCTAACTATAATTTAGTAGCATGTATTAAATTCTTTAATTATAGTTTAAACATTAAGCAACCCACTTAGGTCACTGGTTGCAAGGCCAACTTTTGGGTCTACATAATGGTCTCAATTTTGATTTTTGAAGGATAAACCAATAAACAATTTCACTTTGTTTTTATACATAACTTTGTCTAACCTGTATATAAGAACAATCAATGAGCTTTTCCAGATCATCCAATCGAATTACGTTGTGGTAAACATACCTTCTCACCTACAACATTATGGTATATATGAAAGAAAACTCTCATTATTGGTTAGTCAGTAAACAAGTAAAAATAAAAAATGAAAACAAAAACAACCACTTTCCATTTTTATATCAACATAGTTAGCTTCTGTTAAAAATAATCAACAAAGTTAGCTCAAGTTTCTATAGTCTCCTCCTTTCTCTATTTTTTTTCCATGTGGGGGCAAACTTAACTTCACTGGTTACCAGCATAATTAATGAAATCTTGTAAACTTGGACGTCTTATGTTTACTGTTTTCTAATCACAAATTAGAATTAAAATTAGCAATAAAATAACTTACAAGAATTTAATTTGATACATTATCATGAAAAAAAATTATTTTATACTAGTATAATGTTAGTATAAAAAAGTTTAAAACTATCAATAAACTATTGTCAATAATGTGTATGAGTTCATAAGTAAATATAATTGAAGTCAAATATTTTTAATGATCAAACTGATTAACAATATACTGACAACATATATGAATTAAAATAGAAATATTTAAGTGTTAACTTGTGCCCTTAATTAAGACACAAGTTAATAAGTCAAAATAGAAATATTAAAGTGTAATTAATGCATTTGAATTTATTTTTTTTACTTTTCAAAGAAATAATTTATATTTTTAGATTACTTAACATGTGCCCTAGGGCACAAGTTAACATGACCGTAAGAGAAACTACACAAAAACTAAACATTTTAGAAACCCAAGTCAAAATCGACTAATAAAAAGTCTTGCTGGACTCATAAAAAGTTACATGAAAATGCTAACAAATATCCTAAGAGTGTACTTGATAAGAAATTTAAAGTGAAAATTTTATCTTGAGATTTGTGTATTACTATATTGAAGCATAAAAAAAACAATTCTTTCTACATAAAAATTAACAATTGTTTTTATTTTTAAATCTTTAACAAGTCTCTTATTTTTAAATTCTTAACAAGTACCCTTAGTTCACATGTTAGCGAGAAGACTCAAAGTTATAATTCATACTCCCTCCGTCCCAAATTATATATCACTTTTGAGAAAAAAAATTGTTTTAAATTATACATCATTTTACAATATAAATAAATCATTAATGTTATTTTCCCTATCATATCTATCACTTGTTTGCAATATCTTAACTATTTCCCTTCTTTAATTCATTTTTCCTATACCATTTATTAAAGATAATTTTATAAAACAACAATCATAATATCTTTTTCCCATACATATTAATTATATTTATTAATACGTGTGAAATATCCAAAACGTCGTATAATTTGAGACGAAGGAAATATTATTTGATGTATTGTATGTTGAGTAAAACATTTGCACAATGATTTTTCTCATTGTTTACTATCTTCATATCAATTTTGTCTTTAGTGAAATGCAACATTTTTTGGGAGAAGCAAATGAAAATTGAGAGGATTTAAATGAAAATGTTAGCCAAACCAACCAACCCATGGTTGTGTAGAAACCTTCCATAAATTCAAGAGGAAAAAAAATTAAATGAAGTGTGAAATGAGGAATAATTTAAATAGAAGTGGTGGGTTCCTGTGCAAAAGATTTAAATATAGGGCCTCAACATGAATTGGGAATCAATGGGTCAAACTTTTCGCTTTCAATGAAAGTAACAGCTGATAAACCTTTGCAGGGAGAAATGGATAAAAAAGAGATCTTCCATTAATGGGAAAAAAACCAAAACCAAAAAGTAAGAACCAAGTATAAGACATTTGGTGAACCCTTTTGGAAACCATATATAAATATGCATAAACATAGATATGGGGACACCCCAAATACAATGAGACAATTCTGGTGATTTTTTATTAGACAATTATTTACTACTTAATGAGAAACACATAAAGAATTGTGTTTTTTTTTCTTCATAGAATTGCTTTCTCGAGACACTCTTTAAAAATTTAAAATTAAGAAATAAATTATTTAAAAAGTTATACATTTCAATTTCTAATATATTGAATAGACAACTTTGTATAAAAAATTAATCATTAAAGGTCCTTAAATAATGTATCAAGTGTATTCATTCGCATTTTTATTTTTAATAAAATAAATTTTTTTTCTTATATAAAGTGACAAGTTATAAAATTCACACTAAATTGTTAAGTTTCTTGTTAGAATTTGAAGAAGATGCACTACTAAAAAACAAAAATTAGTGAGGGATATTTAGTGAGGGAAAACATGAAATCCCTCTCTAATTCCGTCACTAAATTTTGCGACCAAGAAATTTGTGAGGAATTTCATTTTTTCCGTCACTAATTTTCCTCGCTAATTTTGCTTTTTCTAGTACTGATGTCAAACCTAATAACATCGATATCGTCCGTTGATTAGACTTTGAGGACTCTAATAAAAGATAGTTGATTCAGGTTATACAATTAGAACAAACAATTAAATCTAGTGTCTAAATTATGATCTATAACTAATAGATTTATTCATTGTAAATACAAAAGATGAATTAAATAAAAAGGCATATTAGAGATAATATGATCAATAAAATAGAAGTGGTTCAAAAATTACGATGCAATATTTGTTTATAATTTAGTCTGGTAGGATAAGGAAAAGATCTAGCAGAAACAACCCTGTAACCCCATTAATTGACATAATTATGGAAAGTTTACAAAAGAGAAAATTGCATGGACCAAATTAAACCCCAACAATTTTAACTTTACAACTTTTTTACTGCCTCATTTCCTCATGAGTGAAATTAAGAAAATACAACCTCACTTTTTTATTTTCCATTATAGTATACTTTAATTTCCAGATTTGGAGAATCCATGAGAGACATAATTTCAGTGAATTTTGTTTGCAGATAAAAGATATGAGGTGAAACCAATAAAAATATCCAAAAATAATTTTACAATAATTTCATGTAAAATTGCTTTCAAATTCATAAGCTATAATTGAACCATGTTCAATTAAATATTCCAAAAAGGATTAAAAAAAAACCCTTGAAACTGCCACCAAGTAAATCCTCCAAAATTGCATGTCAGAAAGAAATTATAATCAAAGAAGGTCACGAGAAATTGATTATAAAGATAGAATTATGACAAAACCAAATAGATCCAGAAAACTCTCAAAAGAAGAACAAAAATGGTAGCAAAAAAGGACTAATTAGTAATTAGCTAGCTAGGTAGGAACAAGTGAAAATCCAAGAATTTCCAAATATCCATCAAACAATAAAAGGACCTAAAGATAACAAAGTTCCAAGAACATGAAAAGATGAACAAATTAATTAAAAAAAATTGTCTACTTGAAAATTAACACCATCACGTGAAACTTTCCAATTACCCTTTAATCAATTGAAGTTGACAAGGGGAAAGACATAAATAAAGCAACTCTTTTATATTAGAAAAACCATATAATATAACCAAAAAGAAGGGTTTACAATTGAAGAAAGTGAATTGGATTTAAGAAAGAATTGTTAATTATATATGTAAAAAAATTGTGTAGAATTAATATGGTATGATATAATATAATACCTGGAGAAGAGGATGAGAAGTATGAGAAGATAAGCAGTGGGGGCAGATGCTAAGACAACAGTGTAAGCAAAAAATGTTCTTCTCGTTCTTCCTTCTATTCTTGTGGACCCCACAATCACCAAAGAATGTTTCATCCATCAACCTCTCTAGCCATGCAGGTTTCATATTCATCACACCCATGTCCATGTCCATGTCTCCTCTTGATGATGATGATGAAATTGAGTTATATGTACTAGTTCCCATCATCATGTCTCTCACCATTTTTATTTTTTTTAATAATTATAATAAATAATTTGTAATTCTCTCTATCTTCAAACCTTACCTAGCTATTTATATATATAGCTAGCTACCCTTCTTATAGCTACTTATCTTTAATTTCAAATATTTATTATGAGTTCAGATGAGACTTGTGTTTTGCTTTTATCAAATGGTTGTTGATGTTGATCTTTTTTAATTTAAATAATTTTTTTTGGGGGTGATGAAGGATGAGTGAGAGAGAAGAGAAGTTTATGTTTATGAACCCTAGTAAAAAAAATACAAGACCTCTCTATTATTCTGGCTATTTATAGAAGAGAGGAGTGTTGGGTATAGTAAAAAATTTAATAAAAAAATATTAAATTTTTAAGGAAAAAAATTGAAAAATGTTGATGATGATGTGGTGTAGAGAGAGAGATAGGAGAGATGTATCTGTGTGGTTTTAATGGAGGGAAGACAGCCCACCAATATGTACTATCTGTGCATACTAACAATTTTTGCTCTCAGTAGTCATCTGATCATCTGAGCACTCCACTATGACACCTTCATTTATTAAGGTCTCCCACCTTCACATTTGACCAAATGTCCTTCACCCCCCCTTCTATTTTTACAAACTATAAATATACAGTATGTTTTGTTTTCTCTCTTTTGTAGTATTTGGGTAAATGTTTCCCATTTTAGTTTATCAACTACTTAGTACTAACATCTTATGACATTGTTATGTTTTTGCTTTCAATTTTGAGATATTATTTGTGTAATTTAAGTACAATAATCTCATATCTTTTCTAAGATATTGATCCTTGTAGAATTTTGATTTAATTGCACTTTTGAGTATTTGATCTGAATTATACTAGAATTATATAAGTTTATTTGCATTTTGATCTCTTTGTTAATAAAAATGTAGTTTTGGTTATACAATTTTTTTGGGTATATGGAATGCGGTTTTGGTTCAAATTCAAGACCGACTGATTTATAGAAATTATGGTGATAAGAGAGACAAATTAATGAACCACCGTCACTTTACATGTGCAGTAAAATTTTAGTTCAGAACACTTATAATTTATTTTTTTTGACAACACTTATAAAATTTTAAAAAGGTTAATACTATACAATTAACATGTGATCTTATATATTTTAAAAAAAACACGTGATCTTATATATATAATTGTTTTTGTTTGAGAATTAGACATCTCCATCTGATTGATTGAACACGAAAAATTGTTGGTGCTTTGCATAAGCTTGGGACAGTGTACATTTGACAACATTCATAAATGGCAACTCTAAATATGATTTTGTTTGGTTTTACGAGTACAAAAATTGATTTTGATTGAATTGATCATGAGTAAAAGTGAATTGAACAAAAATTGATATATATTTAATTATATTAAAGTAAAAATGATTCTTATCAATTCATGTTTTTTTAGATAATTATGATCAAAATTAATTTTGAATATCAAATGGATATTAATATGTGTATTAATAAATATGCACAACTCATGCAATAAATAGTAATAGCATAAAATGATTGTTTATAGATTATTTTTTTAGGAAGTATTTGTTTATAGATAAAAACATTAATTCACGTGTAAAAAAAGTGTTCATCGATTTTCTTGGAATACTAGCTTCAACTTCAACTTGTACATTTGAGGCTTGAATTCATTTATCACAATGAAAACCAACCATTATAATTTTACACCAAATCACATTGGATTGTCCTAAGCTTACAAATATATGGGATAAACGTGTTTCCAAACGAGCTTATCTCAGTTGCTAATAATAATGCATAACATATGCAAGATTTAGGGTTCGAACCCCGACCACCACAAAAAAAAAAAATAGTGCGAAGAATGGTAATGAAACTATGATTTTCCCACAATCAAGTTGAATGGGTGTTGGTCTCTTCCTTTGGGGTGAGTTTTTCCAGCTCCATTGTGCAAAATCGACCAACAAGATTGGTAAAGTGAAGGTCATAGAAGGTGAGGTTGTTAGAAGAATTTAGATTGTGTACACTGTGATTATATGCATTCTATTGCATTTGAATTGTTTGATCTAGATCAGATGGTTGAGATGTGATTAACTAAGAAAAGTTGTGAGATTTTGACTTGATAGCTCCCTTTTTAAACTCAAAAAGGTCATAATATAAACTAATTAACCCATATTATTATTATTATTATTATTATTATTATTATTATTATTATTGAAATATACCACCAATTGATTGTTGAACATTTGCTTGATTACAAGTTGCTGAATTTGGAGTTAAAAGCATTCTTAATTACACAATATAAGGAGGGGTTAAACACGTTTTTTATTACTATAAATATTTCAATTTTTATTTTAGTCCCCTAACTTTTTTTCCAACTTTAAGTCCCCAAAAGATTTCATCCACATTGTTGGTCAATGCTTTAAAGTCGTATCATATGCATCTTTCAAATTTTTAAATGATTTTTTGCAAGAGTGTTTAGAATATTATAAGAATATCTCTTAAACCCTAATAATTTTTCTTCTAAAAAAAATGAATTTAATATAAAATTTTAAGAGTCAAAGACACAAAAGCTTCATATTAATTAATCCCTTATTAAAAAAATTAAACTTTTGCAAGAGAGAATTAAACTTTTAATTTTTGAATTGACTTAAAAAAGCGATGGTATAAAGTGAATGTCATGGAAGGTGAGGTTATTTGAAGAATTTAAATTGTGTGCACTGTGATTATATACAATAAGTTACATTTGAATTGTTTGATCCAGATCAGATGGTTGAGATGTGATTGACTGGGTAAAGTTATAGGGTTGTGACTTAATAGATCCCTCAATAAGTGTATGTGTGAATTTTCTTAAGTGTATGTGTTTCTTATGTGTGAATTCTACTGTCTAAATACGACATTGTTTTGTTTTGTTTTAGCAACGTTGAATTTATATTGTTTTTATTATTTTTTTTGAAAAAATATTGTTTTTAATATATACTACCCAAGGTAATCAGAACCAGACCAAACATTAAACCGGTGAAAGCAAGTGTTTAAGGTTTTGAGGTTCAACCGGTGTTCAACCAGATTTAATTAAATAATACTTTTTTTATTTTATTATAATATTCTAGTAAAAAAATATAGACTAGTATATCTAAAAAAAATATATATACTAGTAAAAATAATTAACCAAAAAAGTATATAGAAAAATAACAAAGTTTTTTTAGGAGAGAAAAATAACAAAGTTCACCCAACATCAAGGTATATAACAACTGGCAAATGCCGAAATTGCAAGGCCGGACGTCGTGACACGGGTTCGAACCTAGGACATCACAGTTGTGTGTGAGTATATTTTCAGTGGATTATCACTTCATCCAAGACCAACAAAAAAAAAACTAAGTTTCTTTGTTTTTTTTTTAAGAAAAATTCTTAATGGGCTCCTTTTATAAGCCGAGTCTATTATTTAAACCCCAGATTATACTTCTAAAAAAACCCTAAATTATAAGACTATTCTCGCGCGCCCTATTTTTTTTCTCTTCCAAAAGACCCTTGATTCAGATTATATAATTCGAACCAATTTTGGATTATATAATCTGAAACTTTCCGACCCTGTTGGAGTCTGAAGCACCCTGAAGGATCTTGATGCTGAAGTGCATAGGATATATTCGAATTATATAATCCAAAACAATTTTAGTCAGTTTTGGATTATAAAATCCGAAATGTGTCAAACACCCCATAAACTGTCAAACTTTGGAGGGAAAAAGAGACATTTCAGATGATATAATCCAAAATATGTGAAAACATTTCAGATTATATAATCTGAATTGTATCAGCGCAGAGACAGACAAGGTCTATTTTGGATGAAACATGCATTTGACACTTAAAATTGCTTCTATACAACATAAACATGCATTCGTGATATAAACATGGTATAAACGAGAAGAAACAACAGAACACAATTTTCACAACATTAAATTTAAAGCGAAAATTATCCAATTGTTACAAAACAACATAAAAAGTTCAAACATAAAAATCAACAACATATCCAAATGTTGCATCAACCACATAAAATCAACACAACATCATAAAATCAACCCCTGCCACCCTGTTACCCTCAACATCACGCCTACAACGATAACTCGCCCTCCATGAACCTCTCCCAAGATTCCTTCCAAATGAACCCATGCTGGAGGCCCTTGCGCCACCACACTACTGGACATGAAAACAGAGACATGCTCTCTGATACGACCTAACCTTCCACCCAGATCAAAGTACCTTTACTCTCCGTCCTGCTCATTAACAATATCATCAAGGGCCTCCTGCTCTGGTGGCCTCGGGACCTAAACATCCTCGTCTGGAAGAATCATGCGTGGATGTGAGATGAGATAAAACCATCTGATGTATCTCGGCTCCGCCTCCACACTCTGAATAGCAGAGAGCTTCAACTATTGATCTGCCAGCACATGATCAAGATAGTGCGCATAGCGGTTGCTGATCTCACCTAAGGTCATCTGAATAAGTGAACTCTCACATGGATGTCTGGGATGGTCTGCATGTGGCCAAACTGGAGAAGCACCCGCTTCGACAGATATCTCACCTTGCAGGTACCGTATCTGAGCCATCCAGAGTAAAGGCTGACCTCCACGAATGAACATGCATGACGGTGCTCAACATATGGGGCCATGCTAACACTCGCCAGATCCAGCTGATCCAGATGCTCTCTGTATTCGTCTGATGTAGACGTACCCCTGGATGGTAGATACATCATGGCACGTGGATGCTGAAGTTCTTGATATCCACCCCATAAATCCTTGTTACCAATACCCCTGAAGTGCTTAAACACCCAAGCCTGCAACAAAGACAACCACATATAAATATAAAACAATCAAGACATACAGATGAATAAACAAACATACTTATTTATTTATACCTGTAACAAAGAAGTTTATCCTGACAGATGTCTGGTCTTGTAATGGGAGGCATTGTTAAGCTCCATGTACATATGTGAAAGTGAAGCAACTCCTAATGCATAACCAGCGACAAGCTCCAGGTCTCTGAAGTACTTCAAATAAGCAACATCCACATAGTAGGCGCTCTTGTCAGTGAAGAACGTGATACCCACCAAGTAGAGCAAATATATATGGACGGCCTGCTCCCGCAACTACTGCATCGCAACCTTATAATCTTCATTGAAGACCTTCTGCTGCTCCAAAAGACGCTCTTTGAAAATTTTCTTCAAGTAGTTAAGTCATGCATGTCCACCTTTTGTATCAGTCACCTCATTCCATGCGTCCCCCGCATCAGCCCCCAAATGGTCCACCATCATCTGAACAACCTCGGCCTTTGTCATACTCTCATGGACAAAAGCATACCATTAATTGGGAGATGCAGCAAACATGACACATCATCGAGTATCACAATCATCTCCCCAAATGGAAGATGGAAGCTCGATGTCTCCGTGTGCCACCTCTTCGCAAATGCAAAACACAGCATGTGGTCAATCTGGTTGTAACTGGTATCCTACAGCCACTGAATACCGTGTCTCTCAGACCATCACGCCACCACCGTGCTACCATCATAGTCATGTTTTGGTTATCATGTATCGCCTCTATTTTTTTTCCATTGTTTACACATTTTAAATTGCTACGCCCCTGCAAAAATTAAAAACAAAAAATTAACATCAGTTTCACAATAATCCGAATAATACATGACAAAAATTAACAACAGTTTCACAATCATTAAAGTTGCACATAATAGGTGTAGTGTTTTACCACTCCATCATCCACCATCCTGGCCATGTGAACATGGTACTTCGTCGGCACAGTCAAGTCGTGTGGGCCACCATGATAGTCTTCAAGCTCCTCTAGCTCTGGCTCCGGCACACGTTGTTGCTGCTGTTGTTCATCATCATCCACTTGTTGGTCTAAGCCTAAGAGGCCAATAATTTATGTTAAACTTGTGTTATGTATCATGTCTTTTATTACTAAATAATATATGACATTCTTTATTATAATTCTTGTATGATTAATAAAGTCCCTAGAATAGATGGTTCGTGTAATGGAATATTAAGTGTGATTTAATCATGAGATTACATTACCATAAAGAATGATATTCTAAAATGTATCTGTAGTCAAGATTTAATATAAATTGGGATAATAATAAAGCGTGAAGACTATTATGTATGTAGATTGATGACTGCATCTCATGGGTCATTGATATGAGATATTAAGTTTATACATAGGTATAAATATTAGGAGTAATATTTATACTGGATTAACCCACTGTGAGAAAACTACATAGTATGTTATGAAAGTGTCATAAGATATTCTCACAGTGATAATGTTGTATACCACTCTTAGACTTGAAACCACTATGATCCCTAGATGTGGACTCAGATGCTTTATTGCCATTCAAACATTGTCTGTAATAGGATGACCATAACGCTGGTTAATGGGTATTTGACGAATCATGCTGAGGGACATGAGTGTCCTAGATGAGATTTCTCCCTCCTTCATAACAGGAGATATATCTTTTGGCTTCTTGATGAAATATGACTGTAAAATTGCATGACCATGGCGAACTAAGTCCATATGAGATATTGGACTTATTCGTTATTTAGTATATTTAGAGATAAAGAAATACAAATATTGATCTATACAAAAGTGACAAAATCTATGCGTTGGGATCAATATTGATATGAGGACAAATGAGTAATTGTGCACATGAACATTATCATGGAAAATGTTTCGTTAGATCACTTGACATTCTTGTCACTTTGGTAGCGGTGATGTGTTGCTAGATAACGCTCACTGTTTATAATATTGAATATAAGATTTAATATTATTGCCAACGTGCCAAGAACATATAGGGCCACACACAAAAGAACGGTCAAAAGGAGAAATATAAGTAAGACTTATAAGATGGGTGTGTTTAGCAAATAACACTAATTAGTTAACATATGGCTAAATGTGTTAATGGGCTTACGGTAGCCCAATAGCGAGTTCTTACTTGCAGAACACACTAGGAGTTCTATAAATAGAACCCTTATGCTAAAGTCAAAGGTTGCATATTTTTAGAAACCTTAATTCTCTCAAACCTCTAATCGTTTGGCTAGCATCAAGAACCAGAGAAGCACCGTTCGTGTGGACGAGTAGAGGCTCTGCTTTTTGCTTTGCTGTGATCAAGATCCTTTTTCTGCACTTTGAGTGGTAACATGCTAATCACTGGTCATATCAAATTCGTAATGATCCAATGAAAGGAAATAATTTTTTTTTATTCCGCTGCCTATTTATGTAATCGATTTCCCTTCACCACCTCCTTCTGAGCCTCAACATCATCCTTCATCTGATGCTCGTTCTCCATCTTCATTTGAGGTTGAGGTTTGTATTGTGGCTCAGGATGGTTCCCTTGAGCTGTACCCTCCCCATCAACACCAGCACGGCGTGCCCTTGCCCTACCACCCCCACGCCTGAGAACTTTACCCTCCATATGCAACCTCTCCAAACGCTCTCTCCTAACATAGTCATACATTGCTTCTCCATCACCCTTGGTGCACTCAACAGGTTCCATACATGTAACATGCATAAAAGGGTAACACACAATCAACATAAAATACACAAAACATAAAGGAAAAGAAAACTACGGGTAAAGTTCAAATTTTAAAATCCAAGCAATAACAGTCCAGTTTGGATTTTAAAATCCGAACTGGTTTAGTTCACAGGAAAAAAAACGAACAAATTGTCTTGTATGCATTGGGAATCAGGCATAACCTTCACTTTGTTGTGTGATGAACCTTCAAAAGCGATGATTTTGAGCATAAAAAACTCTAAGATTGGACCAATTTGTGGGTTTCGGATTTTGGGATAAGAGGGAGAGAGAAAGTAAAAAGTGAAAAGTAAAACTGTAAAATGGGAGGAGGGGCTGATGTTTGCTTTATATATCGAATTGGTTCGGATTATATAATCCAAACTGGATTTCGGATTATATAATCAAATGGTATTTTTTGAATTAAAATAGGGTGGATGAGAACCTTATAGGGTGGAAAAAGTAGTAGTCAAATTATAATGGATGAGTACCGACTGTCTTCAATTTTTGATTTCTTTCTCAATGTCATCTTTGCAGCATCCATTATCCTTTCTTCTACTCCAATTTTTTTTCTTCATTCTCATGCATCTTCATTGGTGCTTCCATGGAAATTTCAACGAAATGAATCAAGCTCCCTTCTTTTTCCTCCTGATTCTCTCTTTTTCTTTTGCAATTTTCTTTCTTCCCTATATATGTTCTGCAATTTCGTTGTTTCTAATTCAACATGTATATTTTCCGAATTTTAATCTTGAAGTAATTGAAACAAAAGGGGATTTAAAGGCTTATTATTTGTGGTATTGGCTTGGGATCTGGGAGTGCGCTCCTCCTCGAGGTCGCAAGTTCGATTCTCCGTGATGTCAATTTAAGTGGGCTAATTTAGCTTATTAAAAACAAGAAGGCTTATTATTTATTGCACAAATCTTTAAAGGCTTAATTGCAGTTTTGACCCCCTCAATATCACTAACTTGCGATTTTGGCCCCTTATAAAAAAAACAATAACAAATCAACCCCTTAAGTTTACCTCCTTTTGGCCCCTTGGTCTGATTTTGACCAAGGAAACTTACACGTGGCACCTCACTTAGGTGAGTAGGATGCCACATGTATAATTTTTTTTTAAATTCAAAATAAGTTAAAATACCACATAATCATTTCTAAAATTAAATAAAGAAATAAAATTATGAATGAAAAAACTCAAGGAATTCCAGCAACAATATTCATTAGTTTTCCTAAGTTTACCCCAACAATAACTTCTCAAAATTCCAGCAACAAATTTATTCATTCATTTCATTCCAGCAACAATAATTTCCCTAATTTTTCCAAATCAGTATCTTTTTTGCTTTGCTTGCTTGCTTCACACTCACATTTCTTCTTCTTCTCAAACTAAAGAGGGACACGAGTGCTCAATACAATTCCACTCCACCAACTACCAATCCCTTAAACCCGTACTTATACCCATACTCACCTCTCACACTCTTCACCACTCCTGCCGAATTGAGTTCAGACCATCCCAACCCTTCAAAGGAGCCAGACAGTCGTCCTAATCGAAACCCTAACTGCCTTAGGTGTTGAAGTCCTTTGATGTTCTTGCAACATTTTCTCAACTCAAGACCATGTTGCCGCCACCGCTAGTAACAACACCGTCGTCTTCTCTCGGAAGGGTGAGACTCTTCAAGAGTACTGGTGGTGTACTGAACGTGCTCTTGATTGGGGTCCAGATGTTGGTCCTGATTTGATTGTTGATGAAGGTGATGCTACGTTGTTGGTAGTCCTGATTTGAGTTCCAGATGAAACTGGTGTAGGGTGGCGAGAGAGGAAAGAGAAAAAGAAAGAGCATAGATATTTTGATTTTTTATTTCTTTTTATTTTTTAATTTTTTAATTTTATTATTTTATTATTTTCCAGCATGGAATAAACATTTAAATAATTGATACATTAACACATGTGGACCCTCACTTAAGTGATATGGGTACCATATATGCATTGATCCAATCAAAATTGGTCTGGGGGGCCAAAAGTGCAAAAACGGTAAACTTTTGGGACTGATTTGTTATTGCTTTTTTATGGGGGCCAAAATTGCAAGTTTGTGATATTTAGAGGGCCAAAACTGCAATTAAGCCATCTTTAAACAAAAATTCGTGTAAATCAGGAACATATAGAAATAGATTGGAGCAAAGACGGCCTGGCATGCAAAACCGTATGAACCGTTGGTTTTGACCAGTTTTCCAGTTTTTTATGTCATTGGTTTTTAGGGCTTACCAGACGAGATAATGGTCCAGTTCCCAATTGAATCGGTTGAACCGGCCGATCCGATTTTAATTACCTTGATACTACGAATTTAAATGGGTGCATATCTTTTTTAGTCATAATAAAAAAAACAATAATAATTAATATCTTTAAATACATAATAAAGTGTTCCGAGGCATGAATATTATTATAACTAGCGAAAAGACGGGCACTCACGTGCCCGTCTTTCCAGTTTTTGTAGTGCACTAACGTTTGAAAATTATTAACGGTTTTTTTTTATGAAATTTTGATTTGGATGAAAACTAAAAATATAAACGTTTGTTGCTTTGAAGTTATAACAAACCAAACTAATCATGATTATTTATTTCAATAACACCAACAATATAGCAAAAAAATATGATCTAAATTGTTTTTTTTAATGACACCAACAACAATATTTATTATAGAAAAAGTTGTTTAAGGGTATAATTGGAATAATGAAAAAGTAAGTATAAATATATTCATCTAGTTTGTTACACTTTTTAAATGATAAAAGAAAAAACCCAGTCATATATATATATTCATATCATGTTTGTTACATTTTTTTAATATTTAAATTTATTCATTTTTCTTTACCAAAGCAAAGTTAACTATTACCATTAATCAACCAATGTTCAATATAAGAAGGATATGAATCAAAAATACGGTGGCTAGCTCAAGAACAGGTCGCCTTATCTAAACTATGAGCAACTATGTTCGCTTGTCTCCTAACAAACTTTACTTTGAAGTTGGAATGTAAAGATAACTGATAAATAATATTGGAAACAATAACTTAGAATTTTGAATCACCATGACCCGGAGACGATAGAGTTTGCACAAGAGTAGATGAGTCGGACTTGAAGACAACTCGGTTCCATCTGTTGGCAACAACAAGGTGAAGGGCCTCGAGTAAGGCTACTACCTCCCCCTCCAATATTATTTGTCCATTGTTAGTTCATTACATATGTTATTTGTATTTAAAATTGAAGGTATTTTTGGAAAGAAAAAGTCAGTCAAAAATTGATGAAAGGGGTTGTTTTCTTTATATATAGTATATGTTATTTTAATTTTGCCACATTTGTAGGCATGTTGTTGTTTTATATTATTACTTTAATAGTTATAAGTTTTTTTGTTAATTCATCCTTTTTAACTTTAACAACATTGAATTTGTGTTGTTTTCAATATATTATACCAAATTGAATGAATGCATGTATTTTTTAAGTCTAAATAATAATAATGAAGTTATTAATGTGTGAGTTTATATTAAAAAAAAATTAAAATTAAATGAGTCAATTATCTTTCTCAATTTCAAATGAGATGATGTTGATTACACATTTATAATTTTTGTATACAAGAAGAAAATTACAAAATTTTTATGAAATGAAACGCAAAGTGTTGCATCCCATTACGTTAGAGCAGATGAATGCATTAAGCTCAAGGTGGGGGTGGGGGAGGATCAAGAATGAGTAAATGAGTTAAATTCATAATAAATGTGACTCACATGCACTTATAGAATTTTATCATGATTCAGAGAGATGAACAACCAAATAAAATGATAAACTAAACCAGTTAATGTGATCGGATTCTACTGATCACTCATCATCTTCATTATTTACTCACACAAGTGATGCATAAGAAGCCCCAAGGAAAACAATTAATGTAATGGTTGAGTTATAATACTAAAAAACATAAAATAAGGTGAGTACATAATAAAGGCTAAATTGTACTTTTTGCACCCTAAATTTCAAAATGTTGCGATTTTGGTCCCCTATTTTAAAAAATGGCAAAACTGACCCCCCATGTTCAGGGAAATATGCTCTTTTGACCCCTTATCTTCTCAAAAAGTTGCGATTAAGGCCACTGTTTTGGGACACGTGGCGTCTTCTCAGCAATTTTGGGACGAAAGGGGCCAAAACTGCCATTTTTTTAATAGGGGGTCAAAATCGCAACATTCTCAAACTTAGGGGGCGAAAAGTGCAGTTTAACCTATAATAAATCAAATGCACTAACAAGTTTATTCAACAACATAATTATCATAAACACATAAACATTTATTATATTACCATTATGCATGAAAATATGATATGCAACTTAGTTATCAACTACTTCATAGTTTGATCCAAATGACATCGAATTTATACAAGTAGAGAATCCACCTTGTAATCCATGAATAAAAGTGACTTGCTGGTGTAACACCCCAAATTCTTGTAGAGTTTCACAGATTAATTCATGATGATTCAAGTCAAGAGAATCAAAACTTTTTTCTGTGAGACAGTTCTTCCGTAACCAATGAAGAAGATTGAAATGTCGATTAGGTTGTGTTTTTGTGTAGGATAAATAAAAATGTCAAATTTTACATTTTTGTTCGGGCTTGCTACTGCTTAATCTCTAATTAGTAACATAACTTGTTGATTTTAGGTATTCAGGTAACTTAAGATTAAAACTATTCTTAGATATGATATATATGTTATGATTAAATATTTTGATTATGTTTTGATGATAGAAGTGTATATGTTTGTTGAAACATATGTTTTTATATCCCTTGTATTACTATATTTGATTGACATAAGCTTACTGTTTAGTTGTTTTGACACTTGGATGCTTGAAATGTTACTATATGTTCTATTGTTGTTGTTACTAATTGAACGTGTTGACTATGTTTACCTTAACATTGTGATAAAATTGTTATTTATTAATTTTGAAAATTAATATGATTATGTGAAATGTGAATGTGTTGTGTTAAAATATGATTTATGACTACGTTTGACTCATGTATGTGATGCTTCAAAAATAAAAAATGTTATAGGACAACAAGTGGAGAAAAGCAAGAGTAAGCATTTGTGACCAAGTGATTTTTTTTTTGTTGCCATTTTAGAGTGAGGGTTTGGTAACTCGTATTGGGGGGACATGATAGAAAGTTCCAATAGTGGAGGTCATTATTTTTGAATCTACGAATAATATGGTAGACCTTAGGGGACCTCAAAGGGAATTCCTAAGTGGCTTGGGGAGATCCTCTAATATAGGGGCAACTGTGTATCCCTCATTTAACCTAACTAATCACTTATATTAAGTCTTATGTGTAGGCGAAAGGGTTTATGAAGAATTGAGTGGTCGTCTATCTCTCGGTGTTGTGGTTTCATGTCTCATCATGAAGTGTTTCAGAGTAGTTTGAAATTATATTTCATAAGAAGTCACATATGAAAGGATGCATGTCATAGTTTTGCATAAACATGGGTAATGTTAATGTTACTATGAAGGTTATTGTACAATGGTATAGGTGTTATACGAAAAAATTTAGGATTTAAGTTGTCGCAATAAAGGTGATTGAGTTCTCAAAGGGAACACCCTAATTCTACCCAACCTTTATGTAAGTCTTTTCTACTAAAATATCTCAACTTCTCCTTGACCATTAAACTTTGATGTTATCATGGTAAAACTCTGCAATATATCATACTTAGATGAATATATGCATATATCTATAAGATACAACATTTATCAACATGAAATATTAGTATTTAATATAACTAAGACATATCTACAATTAAGTATATTACAATAGATTAACATTATCATTTTCAATTGATCCTAATAATTAACTCTAATCAATTACGACATATAATCATTTTCAATTGATCCTAATAATTAACTCTAATCAATTACGACATATAATTAGATAAAAAAATTAAGCTAATTTTACTAATATAATTATCATCTACCTACTTGATTATTCTTTCTACTAATTGATTATCTAATCAATCCAATCTATTATTCTTTATCCATCCAAATCGATCGTTTAGTCAAACTAACTAATTATCTAATTAACTTAGCCAATTATCAACCATTAATTTTTCAGATATCAACACTTAATCCAAATTTGTGTTTTGATTAAACTATATTAGGTTATATGATGACGGAGCATCATATGACATTTTTGGATATGTTTTTAGTACTTTTATTTTCATTTGAAGACAAATAAGATGAGAGCTAGAGGAGTTGTCAATGGTTTGAGAAATATATTGTATTGTTTTCACCCGAGTTATTATAATTCAATTTTATACTAGATCATGCAAATCGACTAATCAAGACTTTACGTGAAGGATCAAGTATATGAAATTGAAGACCAATGGTTCCTAGAAGGTTTTTGAAGACAATACAAAGTGAAGAAAATTCATTTCAAGTTCCTAGTAATTTCCAGATGGAAGAACGATAAAAAAACGGGACAAAAACGCAAAAAAAATCGAACAGGAGAGGTTGTCATAGATGCCCTTGCACTTGGTAGATGTGCCACTGCACCTAGGTCTATGCACCCAACTGCGGCCAGAAGTGGCAGTTTGCTTGTTTTTTAAGTTGGATTAGTGCAAAAAGCTCGGTTTTCTACTCTTAAACCGTAAGTAATCACTTGCTATAAATAGAGATCATTGCACACATTATTATTCATTCAGAAAGCTAGATGTTCAAGTCAAGGGTCAAGCATCAGAGTTTCAAGGCAGGGTCTCTATCCTCCTCTTGTTCTGTCCAGGGTATGTTTTTCTAATGTTTTGTTATGATGTATGTTGTCATGAACAACTAACCCTCTTTGATTAGTATTTGAAGATGAACCCCTTCTTGTTTGTTGGATTCAGTTAACAAAGTTTATATTCAGTTATGATTTTTCTTATGTCCGATTTAATTCATCCTTGCTTGTTCTTAAAGCTTTTTCAACTGAGAATTTGTATTG
>Ga0315913_1000378_pt1 | contig 38104 bp, 20 predicted proteins | sample MpolsnodulesMG_FD_207736 | JGI IMG/M metagenome (GOLD analysis project Ga0315913, IMG submission 207736) | Medicago polymorpha root nodule microbial communities from Los Angeles, California, United States - small nodules | ecosystem: Host-associated > Plants > Roots > Nodule | place: USA...
ATTTTATCAAAAAAAATCTTGGTAATTGTGGTTCGATTCTTTTATTTTTTTGTTAAATTAAAAATATTTAAAATTTCGATAATTGCTTATGTAATGTCACATCCAAACACTTCAATTTATGTAAGTATTTTTTAGTGTACATATTCAAACATAAATAGCTTATCAAGTATAAGAGCTTATGATGTAAGCTCTAGTGTTATAAGTCCTAATGCTATAAACATCTATATAAGCTGTTTATCCAAACGGGACCTAAAGTCACCCAACACAAAGTCATTGAAGTCTCACCCATATTATTCATAGCACAAACTAAAATTTAGACTGAATTATACTTTCTCTCCTCAAAGACGCTTGAATTACACTCCCCTCTCCTCTTATTCAAAACATATTAAAAAACTTTTCACTCCCCTCCCCTAAGAAAAGCTTGAATTACATTCTCCTCCCCTCTTATGTTAAAATCTACATTTTACTCCTTCGATATTTTTAATTTATTTCTAATAATCTAGTAAAAAAATAATAATCTAACACACTTCGAAAAAAATAGTATCGCGGGCCTATTTTAATATAATAAAAAATTGAATACATATTTTTTGCTATTTCTTATTTACAATTTCATTAACATGTAGTTTTAAACCCTATTAAAAAAATATGAAACAAACCCAATATAAAATTAAAATATAAGAAAAATTACTAAAGACAATAAAGCAGAGTTATTTAAAAGTTAATTTTATACTCTAAATTATAAAATCAATAACAAAATATTTAAATTTAATTATCATTGACATTTAAATTATAAAGAAATTAATTAATTTTTCTTAAATAGTGGTTCAAAATTAATATATATCATAAACATATTTATTTATGTTAAAATAGATTAAAGTGCAGTGCATATTTAATTATTAAAGAAGGGGGTTGTAATTCAAGCATCATATAAGGGAGGGGAGTATAAATTTTACTTTTCAAGAGAGGGGAGTGTATATTTTAACATAAGAGGGGAGTGTAATTCAAGCATCTTTCAGGAGAGGGGGTGTAACTTACTCTAAAATTTAACATAGTAGAAAATTGAGGATTAAATAAATAGTTTAAATTTAAATAAAGGATAATTTTTATTTAGCTCGATTGGTAACAATATCGCACAATTCAACAAGTTTTTTCTTTCAAAAAAAAGCAGGTTTTGATGTTCTGTCTTAGCGTTTAACACATAAGAAATTGAAACGATTGTTATATTAACATTGAGACGAACACAAGTTTGTGTTATCGTTTGGTTATAATTTTTATTTACTATACCTCGGTCAAATTAATTTTTATTTTTTATACCTCGGTCAAATAAATATTAAACGAATATTATTCATATTTTTAGTGAAATTTTTCATACTATAATAAGCTTTAACTGATTTTTTACTTAGAGATTTGGATTATATTATTAAAAAAATATTATCCCTGTCTCTATGTCTAAGCACCCTTTGGTTTTATTTTTGTCCCTAAACGTAAGCCATTTTTCAAATTATTATATGCATTTATTATTCTTTTCCTTAATACACCCCTAATTATTACTACTAACTTATCTTGAAATATGAAAAGTCAAATTTAATACACATATAAACAATGGACAATATGGTAATATTAACACGTAAAACATACATACATATTAAATACACTGACAACTTTTCTTAAGAAATGTGAAAAAAAATACAAAGGGGGCTTACATATAGGGACGAAAGGAGTAAAATTATAAATAGAATAGTTTAATTTAAATGAATGATATAACTAGAAGATAAAAAATCAGTTCAAAGTCATGTATTTCCTTTACATGTTTGTGGGTGTAACCCAATCATTATCGGGGGCGTCCAATATGAAAGCATGTTTACAATGTGACATTAAAGCCAATAATATGATCAAATCCAAGACAATTTGATTTACTATACCTCGGTCAAATAAATATTAAACGAATATTATTCATATTTTTAGTGAAATTTTTCATACTATAATAAGCTTTAACTGATTTTTTACTTAGAGATTTGGATTATATTATTAAAAAAATACTCTCTCTGTCCCTATATCTAAGCACCCTTTGGTTTTATTTTTGTCCCTAAACGTAAGCCATTTTTCAAATTATTATATGCATTTATTATTCTTTTCTTTAATATACCCCTAATTATTACTGCTAACTTATCTTGAAATATGAAAAGTCAAATTTAATACACATATAAACAATGGACAATATGGTAATATTAACACGTAAAACATACATACATATTAAATACACTGACAACTTTTCTTAAGAAATGTGAAAAAAATACAAAGGGGGCTTACATATAGGGACGAAAGGAGTAAAATTATAAATAGAATAGTTTAATTTAAATGAATGATATAACTAGAAGATAAAAAATCAGTTCAAAGTCATGTACTTCCTTTACATGTTTGTGTGTGTAACCCAATCATTATCGGGGGCGTCCAATATGAAAGCATGTTTACAATGTGACATTAAAGCCAATAATACGATCAAATCCAAGACAATTTGAGGTGACCACCTCGTGTTACGACGTGGTGCGTTATGTGATCTTATATCATGCACCACCTCAGAAAGACATCACGCCTCATAATGACATGTGATACAAGAGAAGTCCTACAATCATCGCCTCAGGATTCCCCTTGCCCCCACCCCCAACGATCACTCCCCCACCCCTAATCAGAAACGAGAAAAGTGTCAGTGCACTCACCCGCCTTCAATATTAAGTTATTTTCGTATATAGGTTGAGCAGTTCTACCTACGGGAGCTTGTGTTAATTATACAAGCGCTCCCACCTGTCTCAAATTTGGTTAGCATCAAACAACTAGAGTAATCATGCAACAAACCGCACCAAATCGCAAAAGGAAGGAAAACGACATCCAAAGCGTATCTTTGTATGCACCATTGTAAATGTGAGCCTAATCCTTGTGCATGATCATGTATTGTCCTGCTCACATGGCTAGCTACTATTAGTTACTTGGACGTCAAAGTGTCTTTTGCACACACACCTTTTTCCGCTCCAAGGAGGAGTCTGCAAGGAAAAAAAACATACGATCAATAGCGATCAGTTCAATCACCAATGAAAGAAGTACACCCCCTGCTTATAAGGTGAAATCCGTCTGTTCGTACAAGAACATTCCCACCCACCATCCCACCATGTGACCTCGATAAAACTAATTCCCCAGTCCTTAAGCAACCTCAATATGGCTCGTATCATAAGTTAAATTCTGCATGCAAACTTTTGTAGTCAGGGTGATATGTTAAATAAAAGAAGGGACAAAAATAACAAAAGCAATAGAAGGAACGAGGATTTCAAAGATTTCCCTTCACGTGAACCACATTCACAACTATGTTGTTGTAACGATTCGCCACACAAAAGATATGACAATTTTAGTCCTTGTGCCATCACAACAACTCCATCATACCAGAAGCAAGACAACATGCTAAGTCTCTTGCAATCCTAAAGAGATAAGAGTCGTAGTCACATGTCTTCTTATGTGCACTAGGTATATGCTTAAGTCATAATACTTGAGGCGAGAACAGTCAGCGGTAAGAGCCATAAAAAGAAAGGACCTCATTCTCCCCTTGGACACAATGATCGTGACAATTATGACATAGCCACTTGCTTATAGGCTGGGAACATGTACTCATTATGAGGTAACATGAGGAGAAAAAGACAAAAGGAGGACGTTACACAACTTTCCCTTTCCCGAAAAATTAATGAAGATCATATACCTAAGCGCTTGTGTCTTTAAACGGTAGAAAAATATGATGGTAAGACCGACCCACTTAAACATCTAACCTATTTTAATGTTAATATGAAGATAAAACGAGTCTCAGATGCCCTTAAATGTATAGTTGTTCCTTGCACATTGATATAAGATGCCTTAATTTGGCTTCTTCTAAACAAAAGAAAGATGCCTTAATTTTGTCAAAACTTGGAAATAACTAGTGGAGACATGTTTGACTCGTTTCACCATTGGCCGTATTACTTAAAAGAGTTCAACATGTTTGATTAGACTCAGACAAAGACAAGATGAAACTTCATTGGTTTTCATGGACTATTTTAATGACAAGACGTCAAAAATCAAAGGCTTGAATTTGGTGGCACCACTCCACACTGGTGTTGAGCCTCAAAACGAGACATTTTGTTGATTCATTAGTAAGATGATCCTTTGATACCTCGAACGAGTCACGCAAACGAACAACATACTACATCATCATGGAAGATATCATAATAACAAAGCGAGTCGAATGCAAAGAATCTTCCTTCAAACAACGACCGACATCAAAATTAAGAACACAATAATTATGACGAATCGTTCCTCCATTGCGTTAGAGACCGTCTAACGTCCACTCGTTTATTAAAAGTTTTTGTTTTGTTTTGTTTTTTTTTACTAAAAAGTGATCAAGAGTTAAAAACTACACAATTACCAAAAGGAAAGAACCATACATACACACTATTTGTTGAATCTGAGAGGACTTCTAAAACCCCAGCAGCCACCACCTCTCCTCACTCACCATACTGCTGAGCTATGGCATCGAAGAGCAAAACGGAGAAGAAGGACCTTCTAGATACCCTAGGAGACTTCACCAGCAAAGAAAACTGGGACAATTTCTTCACCATTCGCCCTGATTCTTTCGAATGGTACGCTGAATGGCCTCACCTGAGGGACCCACTCATCTCCCTTCTCCAAACCCTAACTCCTCCTCCGGCGTCTCTTCCCGTCCTCGTCCCCGGTTGCGGCAACTCCCGTCTCTCCGAACACCTCTACGATGCCGGCTTCACTTCCATCACCAACATTGATTTCTCTAAAGTCGTTATTGGAGACATGCTCCGCCGTAATATTCGTTCGCGTCCGCTTATGCGGTGGCGTGTTATGGATATGACTGCCATGCAGTTTGAAGATGAGTTTTTTGGTGCTGTTGTTGATAAAGGTGGATTGGATGCTTTAATGGAGCCCAAGCTTGGTCCTACTTTGGGAAATCAATATCTCTCTGAGGTTTCTATCTTTTTTTATCTATTTATATCTATGAAGCACCGACACAAACACGGACACTGGATACGGCATTTGACATGCGGACACATGTAGTTATTTCAGAAAATGACATAATTGTTGAATGTAATCACATGTGTCGGTTCTACAAAGGTTTATATGAATAATTTTATAGAATAGATTGATTTGTGGTGGAATTTGAATTTGAGTGGTTGATTTTGCAGGTGAAGAGAGTTTTAAAGCCTGGAGGAAAGTTTGTGTGCCTTACCTTGGCTGAATCTCATGTACTAGGTTAGTTTCTTCAGTTATGAATATCATGTTTTTTTTATCTGTTTGATTATGAATATATGAGAAATATATGTTGTGTGGACAACATAATTGAAAACTCTAGCCAGTTGGGATGGTGTTCTGTCTAATTGTAGAAGCTATTTTCTTTTAATTCATTTTATATCGATTGTAGTGAACTTGGAAAGGGAACTTTATTAGTTGGAAGTTGGAAATGAATGGTTGCAGGAACTGTTTTTTTGTTCTGTTTGATTTTTCTTTGCTAGATTAGAGGATGATGCTAAACTAATTCATACTTTGCAGATATACTTTTCTCAAAGTTTCGACTTGGATGGAAAATGAGTGTTGACGCCATACCTATGAAGTCTTCTGGTAAACCTAACCTTCAAACATTTATGGTGGTTGTGGAGAAGGAGCTGTCTACTGCAGTACATCAGATTACATCATTAATTCAGAATGCTTCACTTCATTGTAATTCGGAACAGGTAGTATATCTGGGCCAATTATGGTTTTTTATTCAGTTGCGTGTGGGCATGAGTTCTTTCTTGAAATAAGTATTCATGGGTGATTATTGTAACATTTGTTAGTTGCATAATAATTTCTTGAAACAGAAAAGAGAGTGGTATATATACGTGTGTGTGTGTGGGAATATGCGAGGTATTCCAACCCACAAACAAGGTAAATCATTGTTATGTTTGTAGAGAACAATTAATCATCTTGTTTTATGTTGTAGGGTTTAGATAGGATGGGAGGAGGCAGTTTAGATAGGGTGGGAGGAAAATAGAGAGATACTCTGAATACTTTTGAGATTGGAACAATTTGATGTATGTAAAATATTAAGCACCAATATTGTAATACTTTATACTACTTGCACATAAAACTGGGTTCAATAATGGGCAGTAATAGTATAGTACTGCTAATAAAATCCCAAGCCCACTGATACAATAGGACTCCTAATCATAATCAAATTAGGAAACATAATAAAATTATGGATAACTCCTTAGGTTGCCTCTGAATTAGAGGACCGACTCATCCTATAGTATATGCGTAAAATTCTGAAAATATTCTGTGGATTTTATGAGATGTTTTGTAGATATATTCTATTTATAATATATTCTTTTATTATTTTCTGTTAATGATTTTTTTTCCGTGTGTCCTAGGCTTCTGGACTCCGCGAGGCTCTTCAAAATGAGAATCAAGTTCGTGAAAAATTATCCAGTAGCTCTGATAGATTATACTCCATGGAAAATCTGCAAGTGGAACTGACAAAAATTTCCCAAGGTCGGCGGGTGCAGCTGACTTTAGGTGGCCAAGGGTGCTCTGTTTTCTCTTATAGAGCAGCAGTTTTTGATGCCGAGGAACAGTCTGACCCATTTACATATCATTGTGGGGTTTTCATTGTACCTAAGGTGTGTCTTTGCATCATAACAAGCCCCACTTGATGGAAGGCTTCATTGTTGTTTGTAGTTATGCTTGCATCTAGGATCACATTAATACTATTGTAAACAACATAGGCCGTGAGGATACTAATTCAGTGATTGGCAATGGCAGATGGAAGGACTTTCTAGCATTTCTTATGCTCTTCCTTTATATGTTTCTCTTTTGTCTTATTTTATATGATTTTAGATTAAGATAGCAACGATACCCATTGTTTTGTTTGAATTTCACGTCTGAATGTTACATCCCAGATTCGTGCTCGCGAATGGCTCTTCTTTTCTGAAGAAGGACAATGGATGGTGGTCAGAAGCTCCAAAGCAGCTCGTCTCATAATGGTACTATGTTATTAACTTAATGAAATAATATTTTCTGGTATTTTTATGTTACTTTTATAATTGAACTTTTTGAACACATCTCACCTTTAGGTTTTCTTGGACACCAGCCATACGAATGCCAGCATGGATGAGATTCAGGTAGAAACATCATCTTAAGTTATGCCATTCAAACAGATTAACTATTACTGAATTGTGTGTTGTTATGCCTTTTCAGAAGGATTTGTCTCCGCTGGTTAAACAGTTGGAACCTAAAGAAAACGAAAATGGAGCTCAAATACCGTTCGTATCTTGTACCAGCTGCTTTTTATGTGATTTTTCCCTCCATTTTTAACAATTTTAATCGGATTGATGATAAAATATTCAAATGAGTTCTGTTATGCATTACAGTTATCACTATATTCCAAGCCATTTTTCCAGGTGTTGTTGTCATGCTTACACTTCATGAATTGTGGCTTTTCTCATAAAAAATTCTTGAATATATGCACAGTTTCTTGATGGCAAGTGATGGGATCAAAAAGCGAAACATTGTTCACCAGGTTAATAACGATATAATGATATTTCTCTTTTGTTGTTATTTTGATGAAGTGAACTCCCTCCTCCCCCCTCTATTTGGGCTTTGTGCAACTACTTAGTTGGATTAAACTTGATGATTGTAATTTAAAAGTAACCTACTTCCAGAGTACTTGGTTTCTACAGAGTTATTGTTGTGTGTGTGTTCTTTCTTTTCCTAGGTTTTATAAGAGCAACTTTAACAAGAATATGAAGAGAGAAGGTTAGAAAGAGAAGTTAGGAGAAAAAATCCTCCTAAACAAAAGAATAAAACAGAAAGCAACAAGAAAGAGATTTCGATGTCACAACATGTATGTTAGGGAGATAGATGACATACGATTAGTGCTCTTCACTAAATAGGCACTCTACACGAGGTCTATTTTGTGCCAGTATCGCTAAAACGTATGAGAGTAATGTTGAACAGTAGGCTAACAGTAAACAACACATGCTACGCTCTATCAATTACCATTTTTGTAGTGTTCAGCCCCTGGTTTTCATACTGCCTTTTTCACAGTTTCTTCATTATATTTAGTGGAAGGGAAGGGTTGCTTTACAGAAGTTCTGTAAAGCCATGTTCTTAATTTGTTTTTCATCTTAAAAAATAAATAATTGTTTTTCATCTTCTTATCCCCTGGTTTATTGATATAAGAGTGTATCTTATCACTTTACTAATTTTCATTAAAATCTGCTTATTATCAATACGAAAGAAGGAAAAAAAATTATTCACCGCCTTTTTTGCTTTTGTGATTTCCACTTTTAGACTCTCATTCAAGTGATGGCCTATTTTATTTTAAACAATCCTCACATTTTTCATTATATCATCAATAATTATCTGTGTTTTGCAGATCACTTCTTCATTAACTGGTACAATTATTGTTGAAGATGTAGTTTATGAAAATGTTGATAGCGAAGTCGGTTGTATCTTTCCTTCTAGAGAGTTGATATTTCGACGCCTTGTATTCGAAAGAGCTGCAAATTTGGTTCAGTCTGAAGCTTTGCTAACAGTTGAACATTTACCTACAAAATTGGTTGGTGAGACGGAAAGGAAGAAAACCAATTCATCCTCTAAATCTAAGAAAAGCGTGTCTCAGAGACGGAATGATGGTATTAGTTGAATTCACTGTTTAATGTTCATTGCTCAACTCGTCAAATCCTAATAGTTAATATATTGTTATAAGATTAAGAGGAACAAGGATCTTTCCTTCCCCTCTATATCTCTAATAATTTTTTTTCCTCTCTCAAATAACTAGATAAGTGTCATTTTATTTTTGAAGGAACTAGATAAGTGTCATTTGAAATGTTCGTAAATATATTTGTGCATACTTCTTTGCTGTGCTTCAGCTACCATTGATGATAGTAGGCCAAATGATGTAGTGCCCAGTTTCAAAATGATATACATGGCTCTTTGAAAATTATATTAAACCATCTATAAATGTGCATCTCAAAACATTGCAATCATCATTTTTTCTAGTCTGTGATTACTATCGGGTTCAATTAGACACTGCTCACAATGATCTGAAGAATGTCATGTGAAATTTAAACATGGGATTATTGTTTCATAAACATGGTCTCAATTAGACACTGCTCACCATTTGCCCCTTTGTAGTGTCAAAATTGATTTGGATGAAAATGATGTCTTCTTTAGCATTTGCTGTATTTTCAGTTAACTCAATTATTATAGTGTATACTTAAAAACTAAAATTATTCACTATTTTTTTAGTTTAGGACATTTGCTTACTGCCTTTAACTTCATTCTCTTGCTATTTTAATATTTTCTATTGATGTTGCAGAAGCATATAACCAGTTGACTGTCTATCATGGCTATGTAGCTAGTTCTTATCACACAGGGATTATTTCAGGATTCACATTAATATCCTCATACATGGAAAATGTGGCATCAAGTGGGAAAATGGCAAGTATTTTTAACTTTTATTTGGGAAAATCATAGACTATGCCACCCCAATATACTCTACAAGTCTTATGTTTACAATTTCAATATAAGCAATTTAATGAGGATTTTTTTCTTTTTAAGTTTTAACATAATTCCTTTTTCTATTAAAAAAAAGTTAAATATTAAGAAATTTTTAATTGGTTTTTTAATAGAAAATAACATGTACAGGCATAATTAATCTGCTTCTGACTTTCTTCCCATGCTATGAAACATACTTGTGCTACTATTTGTTGCTGATCCATGCCAGTGGTTTATCTCAGGTAAAAGCTGTAGTCATAGGTCTTGGAGCAGGTTTACTTCCTATGTTTCTTCACAGGTGTATCCCTGTTTTGGAGATTGAGGTAATGTATTTTTTTCCAGTAATGAAGAGAGGGGTAATAGATTCATTGTCCAGATCCAATTCTAAATTGTTGTTTTTAGAATGATTTTATAAGATATCACATGTCTTGATGTTAATTTATTTCTACAGGCAGTGGAGTTAGACCCTGTAATTGTTGATATTGCAAGGAAGCACTTCAGTTTTGTTGAGGATAAACGCTTAAAGGTAGTTAACTTAAGATACTTCTGAGACCTTCTCTTCTCAAGGTTTACCAAAACTTAGTGTATGTTTGGGCGAGTCTTGGGCAAGTATGATTTTGATTGAAATTGTTTTTGTGAAATTAGTTTGAATTAAATTGACTTTGAAGCGAAGTTATTTATATTTGAACTTTTTACTTTAAGCAAATTTGATGTAAAACTTTTGTAAATTTTTCAACGTGACTCAATGGCAACTTTTTATCGCCTCGAGTCAAAATGAGATTTAGAGGAAATCAATTCTGATATAAAGTAAACAATGTTGACAGTTGCAAGCAGCTATTTTAATTTAGCGATATTGTATTACATGTATGGAGAATTGTAAAATGTGGTAACAGCATATAAAGCTAGTTCTGTTTTTATTTGGAGCTGGATGACCAGACCAGTGCTCGGAATATTAAGAAAACTACAATAAATTATATCATTTTGATGAATCAGTTTTGGGATGGAGGTTAACATTATCTACTAAATCTCATTATGTTGGGGATCCAGGTGCATATAGCTGATGGAATCCAGTTTGTTCGAGAGAGTGCTAGTTTTGGAGCAGCTCAGTCTCATAGTAAAAGTAATAATTCTAGCTATACCGAGTCTCCTTCAAATGGTAGTTCAACTACTTCTCATGCAGAAGATGTAGAATCTACAAAAGTTGATATAATTATTATTGATGTTGACTCTTCAGATTCAAGGTGAATTGAACTATGCATTTAGTTATTATTACATTAAAGCTATTATTGACTGGCCAAGAAAAAGGGTGCTATGGTATAAAGGGTTATAAGTAGTGTATTATATGATTTAAAGAATGGTATCTAACCATTGTGTATTGTGGACAGCTCTGGACTGGCATGCCCTGCCCCGGACTTTTTGGAGGAATCTTTTCTCGAATCTGTAAAAGATAAACTTTCAGAGCAAGGTCTGTTTGTTGTCAATTTGGTGTCGCGGTCCCAAGCCATCAAGGACATGGTTCTCTTGAGAATGAAAAAGGTATAAACAAAATATTAGTGGGATAATATTCATTTGGGTGATTCCATATTCTACACCATTTTAGGAAGCCTCTTGTTTCTTTCCAGTCAATTTTCTTTTATAAAAATAATTGGTGATTCATTCTTTGATTATTTCTAGTAGACATTTCATTTTCTTACTACGATGAATCATTTTATTATTTATTGAGAATGTTAGACCCTGGATGTACCTAGCTATTTAGTATTGAATTACGATCTGCTGATAATCTAAAGGTTTTTACACCATGGCTTATCCACTAACAGGTATGGTCATGGTTTTGTTTACTGTATTTAGAGACTGGTTATTATTCTCTAATAGTATTGTTTAATTTCTATTGTCTTGACTTATTAGGTCTTCAGCCACATCTTTTGCCTCCAGTTTGATGAGGATGTAAATGAGATCCATTTTGCCCTAAAATCGGAGTCATGTATTGAGGATCACTGCTTTTCTGAAGCTTCTCTTAAACTTGACAAATTGTTGAAGTTCAATCACCCTGAGATAGGTCAGAAGATTATTAATGCTACAAAGCAGATCAGACGTTTGAACTGAAGCACAACTATCTGTCTTTATAGACAGGAAACTCTTTTGTAATATTTGGAACTGCGTCTCAAATGTAATTCTCACGTTCCAAAAGGGCATTTGGCCGTGATTTTATACAAGCTACAAGTTATTATAGCTTAAAGTTAAACATGTGATGGCGTTGTTTGAACCAAGAAAACAAACAAACACTTCATCTATGTGAAGGAAGAAGTGACGTTACTGAGCCAAATATTTATCATTGATCTGCAAATTTACCGAGTATAATGTACTTGTCTGGTGATGCGTGAATTACATCTGGGATACCATTTTTCTGAGGATTGTTTGGGGATAATACTTGAATGACATTGTGGTTGGGGACATTGGCCAACCACAATGTCACAAGTGTACAAAGTAACAAAAAAATATTGTGAAAGAGAAAGGACACTTGTGACATTGTGTGGTTGGCCAATGTCACAATGTCACATAAGTGCTACCTGTTGTTTGGCTTTTCTTAGAAAAAACATTCATGAGAATTATTTTCCAGATGTACGTTTATAAATTGACTTACCCCGTGGATAATGAGAAATTGTTTAGTTCATATGGAGACAACAATAGTAGATATATTTTTTTAGAGAAATTTAGTAGATATTAATGCAAGTCTCAAATTGAGTATGGAGGCTTTATAATTTTAAATTTGAAAAAAATCAACTTTTTATGGTATATTTTTTTCCAATTGAGATTTAAATCTTTTTTTTTTATGAAATTTATTTTTAGTTCCGATAACTTACCATTCTTTCATGTTCTTTCATGTTTAGTTCTTATTTTATGCAATCCCAAATGGTGTCAGGTAGACATTTTAATTGATGTGACATTTACATTTTGTCAAAAAAAAAATTGATGTGACATTTACATGACTTATTATTTTTGTTGTTGAAACAATCATAAATGAAAATATTCAGACACACAATGAAAGAAATTAAACGGTAAATAAATTATTCACATCATTAAACTATTCTCTTTTTAAAAAAATAACATTTGTGTGTGAGTGTGCCCAAATTTTTTTAATTTAGGTTTGTCTCTAAGTGTATTTCTTTGAAATATTATCATTTTAGTTATTAAACACATTACTCATCTTTTTTTTTTATGGTGGCGGGGGTTCGAACTCCGGACCTTGAATATATTATGTTATGCATTGTCCTACCAACTGAGCTAAGCTCACGAGGACAAATACATTACTCATTTTGGTGGTATCTGGGGTTCGAACCCAGGATCTTGCATATATTATGCTTGTCCTTACCAATTGAACCAAGCTCAGGAGCCAAATACATTACACATCTAAAGCAATTAATAAACCCCATTCAAAAAGCAAAAAAAAATTAGTTAAACCTACAACAGAGAAACGCAAATGCAGGAGAACACATATATTAGAGGCAAATACACACGAAAATATAGGAAATAAGCACACAATAATAGCAAACATCACCACAATCCATATCACAGCCAAATACATTCTGGTGAGTGAAACACCTCATACACTCTCATGTCACCACCGCAAAAGCAAAAAGAAATATGACAGAACAAAGAGACAATAGACAAAAAGAGTGGGAGAGGGAGAAATACAAGAAAATGATAAATAGATTGAAATAACAAAATTGTGTCATTCACAGACAAAAAAAGGTAACTTGTGTGGAAAACTGTGAAGGAATTTCCAGGTGAATGCTGCAGGAAATAGTTTCATTTCTAGAGAGAAAAAAGATATTTAGTTGTTACAAAATGTAAAGTTCATTCACGCCAATAAATAAACAATTTTTTTTTGAAGGAGCCAATAAATAAACACAAATATCTTGATAAAAAAATATACATAAATATACGTTTTTACTAGACCGGGGAGAAACTTCTCTTTCTCTGGGAGGTACAACCAAAAATCAGGAAAAGCTAGTAATCAATATGCACATACTTTAGTAGTAAAAAAAAAACTTATAAGAAGTCATGATTTGAATACCACCAGATTTTAAAACATGTTTAACAAATTCTGATTGTCCAAATTAAATGCCACAATACTTAATTATATTATTTAAAAGGCTTGACTGAATATCAAGATGCTTTTATTTATTAAATCATTTGAAATACACCCAACCAAGGATCTTTTTTATACAATCAACCGGTGAACATATACAAGGGATAAAAATCTTTTCAGTACATTGCTACGTTTGTTGGTGTATGTACATGGCTCATACCAAACATGGAGCCAAAAACAAAGGACATACCGAACTCATTTTAGAGGATGTTTACAGCCTCAAAGTTGGAAGGAACCATTAGTGGATGGTGATGTGCACCTTGCTTCCACAGACAATGTTTTCACAACATCCTGGCAGGGGTCACCTCTGAATACATCATTTGAGATTTTAATGGAGCAGCTCCTTTTCCCCAGGCAAGCCTTCAAATCGTAAAAAATATATTTAGAGGGTCTAAAACCAAAACTAGCTGTTAAATATACTAAAACCTCGGGGAGCTTTTGCTTTCGTGCAGAGTCATATGTCAACTATTTTTAGCTTTAAAAAAATAATTGTGTAAAAAAAGGAGTGTGGTGTGGAGTTTTACCTTGGAAACTATAGATTTTGAACTAGGAGCATGACAGTTCCCTCTAGAAAAACTCTGACAACTACCTCCAGGAGTTCCAAAGCTAGCAAATGTTATGGAGGAAATTATTTTTCTATCTCGACAGCGCAAGTTCATTTCAGGTATCATACCATTTGAAGAAACTTCTTGTTGACCAAGGAGACTTGCATTCAACAACTTCTGCATTGGTGGATAGTAGGATTGTGACACTTGAGCACAAACTATACTGGCTGAATGTAACTTGACAGAAATTCCTAAGGGATTTCCTCCAGTTTCCTCCAAGATAACAAGGAAATTGTTGGATGCTTTCAACCATGATCGTGGCACATGGTACCTGAAGATTGACCAATGACTCAAATTTAAGAAAAGTAGCCTTGAGAATTGACTTTGGTACGCAAGTACAAAGAGTAATGTTATATCCTAATAAATAATCCTTCTAATATACTTAATAATGGACGCACTGAAGTTGATATATTCAATATTATGGCAACATAAACAATGCTCCAACAACATAGATACTTCAAAGACTACTTACAAAGTTTGAGTTGGTTTTCCACAATTGGTTGTGCACTTGTCAGAATCGTAAGCCCCGCGATAATCACAGACTTCTTGGCATCCACTTTTTGGGGAAACCCTAGTCCAATATCTTCCGATATGGTGACCATTCACCCAAGCTTGACCTTTCCCCATGCTTTCCAAGTCAAGAGCAATTGGATCATTACCATCAGGGACATCAAAGTATGTCTGCTTGAATAAGTAGAGAACTTATTTATTATTAGGCAATTTTGAAGGGAAAAAATAACCATGATTTAGGGAAAAATACGTTCTATTTTTAAATTTAATACAACTTGGTGATACCATGATTTTAAGGAAGATAACCATTAGGCTAAATTTCACCTTCATACAATCTCAATGGTGATACCATGATTTTAAGGAAGACAAATCATAAGAAGATTTGACCAAATGTATTATGGTAGGTAGAGGGAGACAAAAAAAAAAGTAAGCCGTTAAGAAAGATTTAGAGGCAAAAACGTTCTATTTTTAAATTTAATACAACTTGGTTATTGTAACTAACTATTGTTTAGCATGCCACAGGTTTGATAGATATACACACCCTTCAACTGCTTAAAATTACCTTGTACCATGTAAACGTGGAAGGAATGGCATCAGGAGTCAATTCTACCCATCCTGCATTTTCACTCTCTTCATTGTAAAATTTTAAAAACTCACCTTGAAGCCCAACCTAGGATAAACATGAATATACTGGAGTTAGTATTTTAAAATTACTATGACCTAAGAAAGGTGTAAAATGAAAGATCGCACGAGCACAAAATTTTATAGCATTGGGATGAAAATTATAGAACAAGGAAATTAACTTGGAACGAAGATAATGAAACCAAGATATAACAAGCAAACACACCACCGAAGCAGCATTTTAAGCTTAACAGAAATATAGTGACGAACTCAAAGTTGAACGAAGATTTCCAAAAAACAGAAAACAATTGAGAAATTCAAATGTGTGCCCGAATATTACCATGACAATGGAAATTCTTGAAGACATACTAAACCTCAAACAGACAACTTGTCCTAATAGTACAATGATACATAACCAGAGACCGAGATTCAAAAGCCATTTCTATGCTAGAAAATATTATCTTAATCCCACTTATATTAAGAGATGCAAAGACCAGTGGACCTAAACTATGATTTCCTAATAGCTCAAAATTTAACAGTTATTACCAATATTTCTCTCATTCTCCCTTCTTTTGCAATTCTTGTTTACATCAATAGAAGTTCTTTTTTTATCAAATAATATGTTATCTATCACCAAACTTTATCATTTATAAAGGTTAATGCATCAGAAAACCAGAAGCGAAAATCAGCATTATAGAATACACATACAATACAGTCACAGACATATGCAAATACACACATAAAAATAAAAATACATACAATACTCATGTGTTTGGCTGACGAATCTATGATATTTAGACTAACTGATTGAAGGACTTTAAAAGATTTTGAGAAAATGTTTGTTTGTCGTTCATTTGGATTCAGAAATTCGACAGTAATATGTCCCGAAGGCACTATGTACTAAATGAGAGGAAGAGATAACACATATATGGGATTGCATGCTTAGGGTAATATAAAAACTGTGCACATCTACTGACGGAGACTACAGATGCAGTGTACTACTTGTAATAGTATTTTCCTCTAGAAAGCAGTTAATAGTTCACATAATTCTTTTGGATCATTATGGATCTCAAAGACTATATACAAACCTGGTAGGTCCATAATGATTTCGAAAGATCTATGTGCCCATTTTCAAATCCAGTGATCTTGATTGTACCTCTTATTCCAGCTCCATCTTTCTCAATGAAGGCACCGTAATTCTGTAACATTGTTTAAAATAGTGCGGAATATAGTAAAGTGAGTAAACATTCTCCCTCAGTTGTTTGATACAAGAGTAAGTCGAAGAAAATAGAGAAAGAAGGCAACAAAAAAAATAAAAATACAGGTGGAAAAGGAATATGATATGCATATTTATGTGTACACATTGGACAATGCATACCCACTCTTTCATTATTGGATAGCCTTTTAATAGACAACTATGCTAACGTGTAAATCTCTACCACTAATTTACATTGGCAACAACAAAATCATTCTCACATCATTAAACACATTTTTATGGGGAAAAGTTTTTTTAAAAAAAATCCAGTGTCAAATTAAAAGCTCCCAATATATATAACATGTTCATAATTTTCTATTGTTTACTAATCATGAATTACTTGGCACTCCATAAATCTAAGTAAATATGAAAATTCAATGGTTGAATTGAAAAAAGTATTTCATGTTAAGTTATACAAATGCAAGTGTATAAATTATGAAATCTTACACCAAATTCAGTTATTACCTACTCTGCAAACTTACACACACAGGTCAAAGAAGAACGGTATATATTTTCACCTGCAAGCCTACTGTTTGAGACAACAGTGTTAAATCATTGTAGCCTGGCTGAAATTGAAGAGTCTGCACCGCCTTGACCCAATGGCCAACAACATTACCTTCACTTGGAAAGAAATAGAATTACATGAATATATAGAGAAAAATAAATAAAGATTATACTTCTAAAGCATAACATTTATGATATAACTGATGCTTCCATTTGGGGGAAAAAAAGTACCCGTTGTGCGTCACAACATTAAACTTAATATTCAGTGATTACAAAATGTCAACTAGAATCACCTAAATGGATGAATATTAAAAAAAAATCTTTCAAAACTAAAATTTATAATCAAATCTTATGCAGGATATTAGATAATACAAATTAAGCTTCACTGACATGGTACATTGAAAATGAGAGATGCATATAAAAATGTACGTAGAAGTTATCTAAAACACAAGCCAAGAGGTGAGGACAAAATGAAAAGCATACACAATTTAAGCAGTAGTTATCTCAAATCCCATTGGTGAGAGGAAGAAAAGAAATGCATTTAAAATGTACGTCGATGCTAACCAGATCCTTTTCCGAACAGATGGGAATTGGTTGCATAGATGAAAGAACTGTCGAGGTATGATGTAGATTATGAAGATATGGTAGGATATTCCATTTGGAGATTTGATTTATATTTATGACGATAACTTATTTTTAGGATTTTTTCTGTACATTTTGCAAATAGATAATTAGGATCATATCTTTAGATTTAGCTTAACCATTTCCTTAATTTTAGCCTATCCTTGGATCAATATATTTGAGTACATTTTTACCTAATCAATTTATCAAAAAATACAGTTTTATCTATTATCCTCTCTTATTTCAAGTTGGTATCAGAACTCACGAGTCACGACCATTGGGCCTGACAAATATGTACAAAAACCCTAATCATAACGCTGGTTGCCCCAATCCTGTGGACCTAGAACTAGAAATCCCAACAACTGTCCCAATGGATTCATTTTTTTTTTTTTTTTTGAAGAAGCTAAATTTGCCCACTTAAATTGGCACTGGGGAACCCAATGGATTCATTGATGTCAGATCGGCATGACCCCGCCACCATCCACTCGCCCATACACCGTCGCGCTATTCTTTCTGTCCATAAGCTTGATGCTCACACGTTTCAACCACATTAGGTTTTCAGAGGGGATGATAGTGTAAGATTATGAAAACCTAGAAGTGTTCCAGGACATTCTAGTCGGTTAGTTTAGCAGATATAACTGACAATCAGTTATTAGCAGACTAGTTGGTTAGTAGTTGTTAGTTATAGTTCTGTTACGTTGAGCACGTTGTCTCAGTATCAATAATATATCTTATTTATTCAGTATATGAATCGATTAATATCAGATTCAATCTAATATCAGTTTCAATCTAATATTTTTACCAGAAGAAAATTCTCTCTTATTTCCTTTCCTCTCTAGATTCAATAGAGTCTTGCAATTGAAACTACACAATAAAGTGCAGTATTCATAATATAACTTCCATTAATTTAAGGAATAAAAAAAAACTCATCTTTCAGTACCAAAAAAATTAATTACCTATAAGTTGGCCATTTACAAATACACGCAGTATATCACGGATACTGTCTATAGCAAGTTTTGGATGAGCAGCATTTTCTTTCCAAAACAATATATCACCATCTGAAACATATATTCTGCATTTTGTACACAAATAAATGGAAATGGAATCAGAAAATTATTGAATTAATATTTGACTAAACTCTCGAGGAAAAAAATCAATTGCATCTTTATGAAATTCAGAACATGGTTTCTTCGAGGAAACCCCTTTGGAAGATATACAGTGGGAATAAATGAGAGCTATTCAGTTTTAGCGTCATTTTATGCATCCAATATCTTTTATTCTTAATTTTGCAATGATGGATCATCGATATCTTGTTCTATGTATTATTTCTTGTATTCTTTTCCTCTTTTTAGGTATAAAATCATTCACAAGCCTTCACCAAGCGTAAGCTCTTCCGAAATTTGGTTGTTGACAAAGTAAGAAAGTTTCTATGACCAAGTTGTTAACTCAAGAGTCTAATCTTTGTTTCCCCCATCCTATTAGAAAAGTTGAATTTAAGCAGCAGTGGTGTGGGCTTGTGTATTGTCAGCACTTCAAGTCTGCGTTACTTCTTACCTAAAAGCTTAAGCTTTAAAAAATTTATCCTTGAAACTAGAGCTACCAATAACAAGAAAAGCAAGAATTGTCTTTTTTTTTACAGTTAAGCGTGTACACACGCATATGTTAGAAACAAAATGTATAATATGCTTTGCAAAGCAAATGATACCCACAGCAGAGTATTCAGGAGTGCAGCATTACCTGGTTGAATACCAAAGATAGTCGGATTGATCTTTTGTTACATTTAAGTGCTCCCATATACCTTCTGCAGTGAAACTTCTGTTACTCCATATATTGATTGGCTCTTTTGTAGTCATCCAAGACTTTGAGATATGGGAGATGCCATTGTGGTGTACCAACTGCTGGGCTAGCAAAAGATTAGATGTGAGTGGCAAATCGGACCCTACCAGTTTGACTGAAGTCTGTGCTCCAACCTGTGAAAATTTAAAGAAAGTTTTAGACAACCACAAGATAAATTTGGTGGAGATCCCAATTGACTAGTAATATGGCCAATTATTAGTTATAATAAGGAGGGAGAAACCCTCACTCATGAGCTAACTTTTGCTTTTTAATTAGGCTTGGTATCAGTGCTTATCCTAGATATGTTACTGGCCGCACCCACACGCAGAGTCCGTTTATATAGCCTTAATGCAATAAATACATGCTGTTCTACTTCTATTTACATGATACAATGTCGAAGAAATAAACTGTACAAATACAATAACTACAAAGATCCTAATCATACTTCCAACAAGGTATAACTGTAATTCATGACATCAAGGGTACTGCCGAACCACTCCAAAATTCATCAAGATGGTGCCCACGGAGAGGGAGAGAGACAGAGACACTGATAGATTACTAGGTTTATATATATGTGAGACATAAAATGATGTCATGCAAAACTTCTTGAAGCACCAAAAATACACCCTGCATAAACTAACCTTAGCAGTATTGAAAATCGCACTCCAGCAATCTGGCAATATGCTCACAGACCATGGTGGTAAAGTGTATGTCTGACCACGGAAGGTCACAGTTGCTGCTTTACGTTCATCAATGTTGGCAAGGAACGCCGAGCATTTGTTAGAGATTTGAGATAGAGACAAGTTCAATCCTTCACGGTGGACATTTTCTTGGTATACATGTGCCTGAAATTGATGTACAAAAGTTATTCGGCAAAAAAAAAATGCCACCCATTTATCTCGTAGCATTAGCTTCTTAGTTCTTATCTTAGAGTATCCTACACTACCTTATTATCTCTTAAGATTAGTTTCCATGTGTCTTTGTAAACATCATGATTTGTTTTCCTACTTAATTAGGGTTTGAAGTATTGTATCAGTATGAATGTGGATTAGTACTTAGTCTTGTCTCAAACTATACTCATCAATCATATTAAGTTATATTCACAATTCAAAGTCTTCATTTTTTTTTCTTCCCTCTTTATCTAAAACCTTATAACTTCAACATGGTATCAGAACTACTAATAGGTTAATAACTATTTCAGGCTTGGCTCAAACCTTATAACTTCCTCCATGACATTTGCAATCACTAAAATAAAATAAAATAAAATAAAATAATGACTATTTCAGGCTTTGCTCAAACCTCCTGCTTTGAACCCAGTTTTATATATGTTGGTGAGTCAGCGGCCACTAGAGCAGGCTCACAAAGTTTTAAAGCCGCATGCAAATCTTTCAAGTGACCCCATTTTGGCTCATTCAGCAGACCTAGAAAAAAGAGGATAATCAACTGATTGTCATCAACCACGTCAATAGTCATATGAATCCCAAAATTAGCTACCATCTCAATAACACAGTCCTTTGTTATACTTCTACGTACCATACTCATCAATTGGGGCATCATAATCATAACTTGTAATTTGCAAGGGTCCCCCTGCAGTGCGGCCAAAATTTGTTCCACCAAAATACTGTAACATAAAAAGACCTGTTAAGATGCAGGCCACAGATAACTCATATATCCACAAGAACCAAATTATAAAGTGGATATAGATAAACCCAGTATAACAAATATATGTTTAAATCTCAAACTGAAACACAGTGGTTCAAAGATATCCCTACACTGATCATATATCTATCAGTCATTTAAATTAAATTACTATTACTATGGATGATAGATGAAAGTCAAAACAGATGATACAAAAACCTCTAGAATGGAAAAAACAAAATAAGACAGTTAAAGCATCAATGAAATAAACACCAATAGTAATGTTTGACATACATTCCTTTACATGTCGTTTTAAAATGGGTAGTGGTTCTTTTTTAGCTTCACATTGGATAATGATATGGCCTGAACAGTGTGGTTAAAAGTGGTGGGAAAATCTCACTTTACAAGCCGTTTTTGTGGGGGGTTTAATTAGGTCCCAAAATAGCCTCCAACTTTTTTGCTTATGCCTCTATTCCCGCAATGGCCTTTCACATTTTCAATATTAAAAGGGTTAAATATATTTTTGTTTTTTACAAAATGAGTGAATTCTGATTTTACTCCATATTTAAATTTTATTTTTAGTCCTTAAAGAAACAAAAAGGGTGTATTTTTAGTCCCCAGTGATAGAATAGAAACACTATTTCTATTAATAGAGAATAAAAACAAATAAAATTTAAACAGAAATCAAAATCCCAAAAAAATTGTCAATTTTATGCAAACGAAAAACTGTTTATCCCTAATAAAGAACAAAAAGTGATAAAAAAAACTGCAATGTAGCAAATCCCCTCTAATACAAATATTGGAAAAGAATCCTTCACGAGATAACTATTGGCTTAGCAAGGTAAACAATGTTGTGAAGTCTGTCATGGTGGCACCATGGCGATATGGCATGGCAGATCTGTGCCGGCTACCACAGGCCACAGCGCCAATTTTTTTTATTATTTTTAAGAAACCACAGCGCCATTGCAAACCATATTAATATGGCGGATTTTGACTGGCCACGAGAACATAACACTAGTAAAGCAAAAAATGAACTTATAATCCAGATAAAAAAAATTAATCAACTATCATACCATATAATAGTTTTGAAGACTTCCTCCACGCTGGAAAAAACGCGCAACAGCAAATGCAAGGTCTTCAACAGGTCTATGAGGCAATCTTTCACCCCACTGTGTGTACCTTCAAAAATCAATAGAAAGCAGAGAAAATATTTATCACCACACAGCCAAATACCAAATAATTTCTGAGCGTGATACTTTTTTACCTTCTACTACTTATCAACAGTAAAGTGTGCATGCACATCCACACACACACACGAAGAAGCACGTAACAAAAATATATAGAGGCACCAGAAAGGTTTATGAACTGCTTATACATAACATTGATTCTTAACCTTGTATACTACTTCCACTCACTATATAATCATGAGTAAATACTTCCTGATATAATAATATTGTTTAAACTACATAATAATTCTCTAAATTACTGACATCTGCATCATATAAGAGCAAAGTAGGCAATGGCAGAACATGGCACAGAGCCACTAGCCCCTTAAAATGCTACAGTGGCAGATCAGGAAGCAGCAACTTCGGTAAAGGAAGCAGAATAAAAGTTCAATTTTGTAAAGAAATATGCATAGTTAAAGTAGGGTTTCAAGAAAGAGGTAATAGCTATCGTGACAATTGGTAGCCACTATTGACAAACATCCCTCATATTAAAAGATAATTCCCTTGAAGGATGTGTTTGTTCATACCATCCATCCCAGTTCTCTGTCCAAAAAATTGGTTTGTTACGAGAGTTTGGTTTAAATCCATCACAGTAGTATGCATTGCATGTATCAATCTGTGGACAACAATACAATCTATGATTAATAATAATAACGATTTAACTAACAAATTTAATCATTAGTTATTCTATATAGGAAATATTTTAACTATGTTTCCTTTTTTGTTTTTTTAATAATAAAAGAGAAAGACCTGAACATATTTATTTTTATGTTGATAAGTAGAGCTAAATCACAGTTCTTTTCAATGTGGAAGAGAATATAGTTTACAATATCATATGGAGCATCAGGTTGCTTGCACATGACCCATGGAACACCAGCACCAAGACTTAGAGCCATGCTAGCCGCCCATTTAACGTACTCTTTGCCTTCATTGCCATAGGAGCTCTCAAGGTTCCCATATTCATTCTCAATCTGATAAAATTCAGTCACACCTTGTCAAACACTGCATTCTACCAAGGTATGCATCAAGTTCAACACTTGCATTGCTAATTACATGACAACAAAATAAAGCATGATCAACAATACCTAACGTAAACAGTTAGGTCCACCTAAGTGCTTTGGAATTTGGATTTATGATCAGAATATAGAATGAAGCATATAACAAGAATCAATAATTAAAGCCTACCATACAATATCTATTAATATATCAAATATGAAGGAACATACCCACCTTAGCTATTCAGAATGTCAAACATATTATATCACTTATCAGCTACTAAGGTGGTCATCAGAAACGAAGTAACAAATTAGAAGAGAAAAGTTTAGAGAGTGTGATAAATCCCAATCTGGTAAAAGGTCATTCCAATTAAAAACAAGACACAGGTGCAATAAGGTAAACAAGATTCTAAAGAGAGTTTTAATTTTTCCTGGGATACCCCAATAGGACTACCAATATCCTTCAAATTATGAATAAAAAAAATCAAATAATCCACATAAAATCCAAACTCCATACCCTCTTCTAACCTGTAACAAAATTATTGGTCCACCTTGCCAAGAAAAAAGCATTTCCTCTCTCATAAGATTCACCACCTTGGAAACAAACCGCTTCATTTCCTCCTAGGTTTTGAAAAAACAGAAGTGGATCAAAACCATGTTAAGGCAACCTTCAAAGTCCAATTAAAAAAACAATATCCACTGAAAATATTTAATACTACGGACAAATTACATACAGCTATTCAATGTACTGTGTCGTGTTCAAACAAAAAAAAACACTTCCCCAGTTAATCGTAATCTAAAACTTGTAAGGCTGAATGAAAAATTCATCACAAATACAAAATGAGAAAAAATAAAATAAATGCTATGTCTGTTAAAATAAAAGAAATAAATGTCAACCAACAAAGAATTTCTACCTTGAAAGGTGCATTATTGGTTCGAAATTCAATACCCGGGATATCACGCAGCCACACCGGGAAACCACTGCAAACATAGCTCGCAAATCAATGAATAAATTTTGAAATATTTATCTATCTTTCATAGAAAAATAAGCATTACTAGAGAGAAATAACGAAGCCACATGTGAGGATAAGATAACCTTAAGAGCTGAACAACTAAAACATAACAAACGGAACGGATGAAACTAGGAGTGCAGCTGCCAAAATAGAGAAATAAGATAGATCTAAAACTACTAATATTTGTCATCAAACTAGCTCATAGTTTATGGTTCCATCAAAGTAGGAATTACTTCGATTTCATTTTTTTTATATTTTTAAAAAGCCTTCTTTCAAAATACGACCACTTAATTCTTTTCCAATGGAGAATAAACTTAAAATTGATTTTCACAACTATAAAACTAAAACAAGGCGAGAGGACACCACAAGAATTAATGTACAACTTGCACAACTCATTGTGCTGATGCAATGATATGTAGTAATCCACATCCATTTTATTTTATTTTCCACTAAGTTGGAATTATCGCTGTATTTTAACACTTACTTTCATCAATAATTAATAGCCTAAAACCAACAATTTGACTACCATTCAATTGGACATACAAAAAAAAGGCTTATGAGATCCCAAATTAGTCCTTATGAGGCTTGGAACACAAGTAAGGTTTTTTCTCTCTTAGAAATGTGATTAATTAATAATCGTATATAATGAGCGCAAACAGATAGTCACCAAAGAACACAAGGCACGTTCTTAAAGTTGTTTATCTAAATGGAAATGTCAAACTTAAGCAATGAGAAATTGTATGATAATAATGAGTAAAAGTAGAGAGAGACCCGAAGTTCCACTCAGCACATGCATAAGGGCCTATACGGAGAAAGAAATAGAGTCCATTGGATGCAACTAGCTTTGCAAACTTCACGAGATCGTATCTCCCTTCAAAATTATACTGCACATGTTCAAGCATATTTATTAAATAAAGAAAATAGTATTTAGGTTATTATAAATAAATATCAAACATTCGGTTGAAGCAAGAAGACAAGGCGGCCTGCCAAGAGAGTAAGAAATTTTGACCTGTCCTTTAACAGGCTCGTGCCCATTCCAAAACACATACGTTTCGATTACATCTACACCACCTTCCTTGGCCTTTGCTATGAGATCAGGCCACATCTAAAATGACATGAAATACATAAGATAAGAAAGAAAATTGAATTGTAGAAAGTTAACATGACAAATTTGAAAAGCTAAATTGCCACTTGGAAGCTAAAGACAGCAAATGGTTGTTATATTGTATTTGTTCTAACACTAGGTTATATAAGATCATGAAACGATCACAATTAATTACTATAAGTTGTTTTGATAAGTTATCCCGAACAGCTTATGGAAATAAGTCTTTCAGAAAGGCTTATGTGAGTGAGTAGATAAAAGTGAAATTAATGAACCAAACATGTAGGAATGAAGAAAAGTAGATAAATTGTAGTAATTAAGAAAAGAAGAGTTAAAGACCTCGGGAGTGGCGCGGGGATAGTGAATGCCGGCGGAGATGAGCATGCGACGGTGACCGTCGATGATGAGAGCACGGTGATCGTAGCTGACGTTGAACGGTTTGAACCACTCTGTTTCTGCGCCGGCTACGAAAACACACACACAAAGCCATGTGAATACCACCGTTGTTGTTCTTCTTCTTGTTCCTGCTTTGGAATTGGAATAATTCTGCAACGATGTCTTCATTTTTGTGAATTTAATTCTGCAAAGTTAGTGATGATCTTCTTCTTATTAATATTACTAAATTGCTTCAATTTGAATCATTTCCAACTACCGCTGAGCTCTGCTTCAACGTCACTCCACCGTTATTTGCTCTTATTTTGTTCTTTCTCCTTACTATTACTATAAAGACAAACCATCTACTTATCCATTTTTTTAACTCAAATATTCCGGTTGGATTCAATTCTATCTTTTTTTTATGAATAAAATTTAATTATTTAAGTTGAATCACTTGTTTCGTTCAATTATATTTTTAATTGTGGAGTATTTTTTCCAACAACTATAAGAATTGTTTTTAATAATAAAATGATCTAATCGTAAAATTTTATTGGAAGCATGTGTAAAGATTTTTAAAGAGATGAATTTTCAATGAAAATCAAATTTACATGCTAACCCTCAATATATTCATACTTATCCTTATCGTACACAATTCAAGGTTTGAGCTAGATTTGAGGGACCTTCTATGGTCCAGTGCTTTTGATATAAACAAAAGTAAATTTTGAAGTGAAGACTATAGAGATAAGTTATGAGTAAAATTGAATGTGATATTTAGAGTAAAAAATATTTTCAGTTATAGGTAAAATAACTGTGAATGATCATAATTTATAGGTAAAATAATTTTCAGTTATGTTTAGTCAAAAATAAAAAGAAATTTAACCTGAGTATATTCATGTAATAAACCTCTCAAAAAAAAAGTAACAATAAAAGTATATTTTAATCAAAGTAATACATGACTTAGTTACTTCTTGAAGCAACGAGAACTCCACGATGACATCAGCATTCCAACGTCTAAAATTATCCATTTGTTGAAACTCCAAGCTAGCAAACAACATCAAAATAATGCCGCTCGAGGTGCTCTTATAAAATGGACAATACTTTTATGTATTGTTCTTAGATGTTTTTTGTGTTTTCTTCGGAAAAAAATGTTTTTGGTGTTGTTATCTTATATACTCTTTGTGAGTGTATAAACTCTTATATAATTGTGAATTTGAAGAAAAATACTTAAAAACAGAACACTTAAGTTTTGCCCTATAAAACTAAAAAAAAATGGCCTAGAGTGATTTAGAATTTCCCTTCATTTGCACAGTACAAGTTGATCATTTGGCTACGCCACTAAACAATTCATGCAACTTTAGTGATAAAAAAATCAGCCAGTCTCTACCACTGCATGAGATCCTTTGCATTTTCATACAATGGTGTTCTCTTCCAAAACATTATAAACATTGAATTTGTATTGATCCTCCTGGAAAACAAAACACTAGAAAATGGGGATAACACAGCAATCTCTTTAGCTTTCTTTACATGATATTTTGCAATTGTAATAATCATCAATAACCTTGTAAAATTATTTCCATTAAATATAACACATTCTTGTTCATTGGTATACAAATAATTCTTTATATTAAGAAGTAGGGGAAAATACATTTATTTCATAAAAATCATTTAAGAATAAATAGAAATAAAAGGATTTGCAGCCTCAAACAGCAACACTACGAAGCACAACAGTCTCAACAGTAAGTCCAGGGCCAAAACCAAACAACACACCCCATTCAAGCCCTTCACCAGTTGTGGCTAGTCCATTGTCTTTTGACTTCTTTCTCATTTCATCTAAAATGAACAACACACATGCACTTGACATGTTCCCATAATCACTCAACACATTTCGAGTGGCTTCCAATTTTTCAGGCTTTAAGCCTAACTTGTCCTCAACTTGGTCAAGAATTGCTGGTCCACCGGGGTGAGCAATCCAAAAGATTGAGTTATAATCAGATATACCCAAAGGTTTGAAGGCTTCAACCAAGGCCTTTTCGATATTCTTTGAGATAAGTCCAGGCACATCCTTGAGAAGATGGAATGTTAGTCCAACCTCACGAAGGTGGCCATCAATAGCTCCGTCACTATCAGGAAGGATTGTTTGTGCAGTCCACACTAACTCAAACAAAGGTCTCTCAACCTCAGGTAATGGATCTGAACCAACGATCACAGCAGCAGCGCCATCTCCAAACAATGCCTGTCCCACAAGACTATCAAGATGGGTGTCACTAGGCCCACGAAACGTGACTGCAGTGATCTCTGAACAAACCACAAGAACACGAGCACCCTTATTGTTCTCAGCCAAATCTTTAGCCAAACGAAGAACTGTACCACCAGCGAAACACCCTTGTTGGTACATCATATAACGTTTCACCGAGGGACGAAGTCCTAGCAATTTTGTGAGCTGATAATCAGCACCAGGCATATCCACACCACTAGTAGTGCAAAAGATGAGGTGAGTGATCTTGGACTTTGGTTGACCCCATTCCTTGATCGCTTTCGTTGCAGCTTCTTTTCCTAACCTTGGTACCTCTACTACCACCATATCTTGCCTTGCATCCAATGATGGTGCCATGTAAGCACACATATTGGGATTTTCTTTAAGAATTTCCTCTGTTAAATACATGTACCGCTTCTTAATCATTGACTTTTCACCTGAAATATATTTCAATGAACAATTTCATTAGTATTAATCTAAAACCATTACTCATATATATACATTTCTTAAACAAACATTATCTTTGGTATTAGAAATCAAAATGAAGATAATGCGAGAAATGTAAATATCTTACACATGCGCTTGAATTTATGCCTGAGTTCTGTCATGTGTTCACTGTTTGTAACACGAAAGTAGTAATCAGGATAGGCACTCTGATCAACACAATTGGGAGGAGTTGCAGTGCCAATTGCCATGACAGTGGCAGGGCCTTCAGCACGTTGTGCCTTACGGATCTCATCAACACTCACCATCTTCTTCTTCTTCTAGGAAACAAATTGCAGCTTAAATGAGAAAGAAATAAAAGGATTAAAAGATGATGTGATTTGGAGTGTGAAGATTGTATCGATATATATACATGTTTGAAAGTGGGTAGGTATATGAAATGATACTATGACATTATTATTACTTGTCTAAATAATGTAAAACCTTATACGTAATAATAATAACAATAATTTGTAATAAGAAAATGATTTATTATTGGGTTGGGTGTGGTGAAGAAGGACACAAGTCACATAACACTAGTTGTTGGGTGCTGGCTGCGTGTTCGTAAAAGAGTGGTATGAATGTCAGCTTCGACTCATTCAAGACTGGTCTCCTCGTACCAACCAACCCACATTTGCCCAAAATTAAACGTGTGCTTCTATCAACCACAGTCCACAACATGTTGAAAGATAGACAAAATTATTAGTGAGTTTTGAGCTTAACTTTTACAGTCATATTCATGGTATAAAACTTTTTACGCTAAAAAGTGAGTGAAAATTAAACTCTATTTTGATATCTCAAAAACGACAAACACAAAAATGTCCTTAAAACTTAATTAAAAGAGTTCTAAAAAATGCAGTTAACAAAACTCAACTCAAATTCGAGTTTTGCGGAAGTAATCTCCGTTACATAATACTTAACTTCGAATTTTACTAAAATAATTTTTGTTCTATCCAACTAAATTAAAAGAAGAATGTAAGGTAGTTTAAAATGAAAAGGCAAAATAAAAGTATCAAGAAAATTTGCATGTAGTGGTGGGTGCAAGAAGACCAAGTTTAAGAGTAATATGGATATTTTTTTTTAGAAGCCATCGTCGTTGAGTCAATAAAAGTTTTTTTCCTTGTAGATTGGTTGGATTTAGTTCATGGTACGATACATTATACTACACGATATTTTAAAGGAAAGATTGAACATGAAAGGGAAAAACAAAGTGGAAGAAAGTTTAATCGCAAGAAGCTTCGCTTGGAAATATTATTTAGTCGTAGTGTTTTTTTTTTTTATTGTTTCTAAATTGTTGGGTACCATTACGTTGGTTTGTTAAAAAAAAAAAATAGTAAAATCTTCATTTTTACGGACAGGAGTCAGCTTGTTAAAATTCAAGAAACAGGACATACTTTTCTAGTATTAATTTTTTTCAATAAAACATTTATCTAGTATTAAAAAATAAATATAACAGGACATATTTATCCAAGTTTTATTAAAAAATAAGGGGACCCCCAGAAATGCAGGGAAACATGATTACAAGACAATGCAAATACTTTGATTAGGTAAGAACACTAAAATAAAACATATGTTCAGTCTAAAAAAACTAGCCAGGAGAATATGAAAAAGTTTTTTTTTTTTTGTTGACAGAAAACAGAATAGAAAGTTGTGAATGGTATTGTTTGGTGAATATCCCCTTCAATTTATGTACTTTGATGTGTGTGCCTGCAATGAGGGGCGAACATAAAAGGACTTTTCTATTAGGGGCAAGAGATGAGATGAGATGGGTCAATAGATACCAATATAACAAGAAAAGGTTCTAGTAAAGTTATCAATCGACTTGGTTCCTAGCTTCTTCTTTTTTTGGTGAATAATAGGGAGCAAAAATCGGTTGGGCTCTCATAGAATATGATTCCACGCTACAGACTCTAAACTGTCGCACAGGAAGATGGATCATATGAACTAATTGATGAATGATGAGCAGTATGTACTCTGCTGCAACCCTCTGTAATCAGATTGATAGCTTCAGCAGAATCTGAATCTACACGAACATGCCGAAATCCTCTACTTTTTGCAACTTGAAGGCCGTGTAGAATCCCCCACAACTCTGACTGGACCACAGAGCAAATCCCGATATTTGCTGCGAACACTGCTATGAAATTCCCATCACTGTTTCTCAGTATACCTCCACAGCCTGCTGTTCCCAACGGGCCAGCTACCGAACCATCACTATTTAAAGCCACTGTACCTTCATCCGGACAGCTCCAGCTAACTGTGATTGAGTGGCACTATGAGACCTCCCTTCTATTTCATTCATCACAGCAAGACTCCTGGCTAAACCAATCGCTTGTGCTGCCATAATGGTAATTTCATTTATGTGTCTTTTGTTCTTAAACAAGCATGACTTGCCTTCCATAAAAACAGCTTTATACATTCCGGTCCTTATAAGACTGAATAGTTGCTGTTCCAGATGAACTTCAGAGATAAGGGTAGATTTGTAGGCCGGAACAACTTGGTTCCTAGCTCTCTTTACCATAATGTTATAAACCAAATATACAAACGAGATTCCAGACGAGATTCCAAACAAATACAATAATAAATCATAAAATGAAGATCAAGTAACTTAAGATTACAGACGAGATTCCATGATCATATGCACATGCACAAGAGTAAAAATTAAGGAACTAAATGAAGTAGATCTAAACTCAGATAGCAGGAACACATTTTCCAAGTCCATGACGCTGAAGACAAAGCCATAATTAACCTATACTAATACTAGTCAAATGATAGCAGGAAACAATTACAAAAAATTGATGCAGCACTCTAGATTGTGGAATGGTATCTGCTGTTACATTGGCATTACAATGAGTTGGATTGTATATTAAAGAACTGATAGAAACTTACTCCTTCAGTTAATGTGCATTAAAGAATTGAGAGCGTAATAGAATCATTTAAAACATGTATTGGACAAAAAATGTGACCTTTATACTAACAGTTTCATTGTTCAATACAGGGAAACAAATGCATCATTATTATAGAAGATTAGTTACACTGATATTATAAATAAACTAGACACAGTATACAACAATACCTACTTGAAGAGATTACAGAAATGAATGCATTGAACAATATGTGCATTTTACACCACTTCTAGCAACAGAAATGTTCCTGGACACCTCAGCAAGGAAACACAATAAAATGGCAGAGATAAATTATCCATCAACAATGAATTGATCTTCTTGATTATCCCCCTCAACCCTAGTGTCTTCATGAACAATGCCATTTACATGATGCAAATTTTGCATCATTTGTGAAAGATAATGGTTGCTAGCACTAGTATGATCCGATAGGCCAGCAGGTTGGGCAGTCCACTGTGTGAATATACCAAGCAATTGGCTGCTAAGATTCTGTTGTTCATGAAGAATCCGAGTCTGCACTTGTCCCATTTCTGCTCGGTGCTGATTTAGCATATCGTCAATCCTCTTCTTCCATTCCAGCCTCCTGCAATTCATTCTCTCTTCCCATTCCCTCTCATGGATCAACTCTTCCTCTCTTCTTTTCCTTTCCTTCTCTTCATTTTCCTTCTCTATCGCTTCCCACTCAGACACCCTCTGCCTCCTAACCTTTTCCCTCTCCTTCTCCCTTTCCTCCCTCTCCTTTTCCCTCTCCTCAAATCTCTTTTCCCACTCCACTCGCAAACTCTCCCTCCTCTGCCTCTCGCACTCCCTTTCCATCTCGCGCTGCTCAAACCGAACCTCCATTTCCCTCAACTGCCCCAACTGGTTAGCAAAAACCCTCCACATCTTCTTTTCCATCCCCTTCACAACCTTCCTCTTCTTCTTCAAATTTGAACCTGTCACTTCCCCTTCCTCGTACACATAACCATTCTCCGCATCCTCTCTCATCCCTCCATTCCCATTGAAATTCACCTCCCCTTCTTCAGCCTCATACTCAAACCCTAAACCTATCACCTCATTATCAACTCCATCCATAGCAACTGCAAAATCCCCATCCCCATCCCCATCCCCTGAATGACCCATATGCCCAAATTCAGCCATATCCATTCCTCCACCACCACTACCAAGAAACCCATCTCGATCTCCCCGATCGCCATCCCCAAATCCTAACAACTCATTATTTACACCGTGCTCAGGACCACCAACAACAACAAGTGCAACATCACCAAAAACTTCCTTATACCTAAGAAAATTAGACCAATGACTCAACCCCTCCATCCAATCAAACTCACTACTTCCATCACACTCCCCACCAGAAAACTCTCCTTTCTTGATCTTCTGCTTCACCAACAAATACTGATGCCTCATATTCTGCACCTTCGTAGAAACATCTTTCCAACTCCATTGCCAAGGATAAACCACCGGATCGCGAACATGATGAACCGAATTCACATAGCAAGCAATCGGTTTAAACTTCTTCTCGCGAGTTCTCATCTTCGCGAGAGAACCATCGGTAACCATCTCACCATACTTGTCGATTAGGGTTTTCTCTTCTGCTTCAGTCCATTTCTTCCTTCTTGGAGGAATCATTGGCACCAAAACCCTAAGCTATCTTCTTCTTCTTCCTCCAACAATTCAGATTGCATCGAGTACACGAAGATCGTGAAAATCGTTTGAATTTATTTGTTTCTCATTCCAGAATATTTGACAATTGATTGATTCTTTTCGAAAATCGCGAAATTCAAGCGAAGAGAAAGATATTGGTGATTTTCCCGGAAAGTGAAATTTTCCCGAGAAAATGTAGCATAGTGTGGAATCAAAGCTGAGATCGAAAATTTCTCAGCAAATTATTTTTTTATTTATTATATTTCCCGAATAATAATATTTCAATTTTCAGAAGATTTATAATAACATTTATGAAATAATAAAGTAATAAGACAAAATATTCCATCGAAGTGGACATGCCGGAGTGGTTATCGGGCATGACTAGAAATCATGTGGGCTCTGCCCGCGCAGGTTCGAATCCTGCTGTTCACGTTTTCACTTTTTTGTTTTGTTTATTTCATTCAATGCTTCTTTTTGCTTGGTATTGCTAAGTGTACACTTTAACGTGTTTATTCCATGATGACATTGAAGTGTATGAAGACCGCAGTAAAAACTATCAAAAGATTCCAATTCATACTCATCAATTAATAATATTATCTTTTGGCTATTAGCTCTTCAAAATTGCACATAAAAAATAAGAATGTCGAAAACAAGTATTACAACCTAGATTGAGATACTTTGATATGAATTTTTTTTCTTCATAAATGTTTCCTTTAATCTTTCACACTCACATTATGCTTTCCGCTTTGTCATTTTCAACACTAAGCTTGTTTAAATGGGATAGTGTCACTCACTCTTTCCATGTGCTTCTTTTTTGTGAAATACTATGCCGTAATCTTCATCATTTTTTTCAAACTTGTTTATTTTGAGAACAAATATGAAAGACAATTGTTGTCTTGCCTAGTTTAAAAATTCATGCATTTTTCATGTGTCTGGGTTATTATCAGTATTAGCTCGGTCTGGAATTGAAGAAGCAGGAGATTGTTCGGTTGGTTTATTTCCCATATCTTTTGTCTTGTGAAGGAGAAATGTTCCTGCTAAAATTGTGACAAAGCCACATAACTCGGTAGCAATTTGTGATGCATTTTGTGAGTCCCAATCCTACAGGAAAAAAAAATACATAAAAACAAATTAAGAATCACAATCCATTTGCAATTTTTTCAATAAACATAGTGATAGTGAGAATATTAGTAATACCGACAAATCTAACAAGACAATTATCAGTATAATAGTTCACTCGTTAGATATGTCACACCACCAACACTCCATGTTGAAAGTGTGTTTCACACTCAAGCAGATTATTGTGTGTGATTATATTTAATCTTTATCATTTTCTCAAATTACTTTCAGTGTCAGGGTCTATGTGTCGTTGTAAGTTATGATTTTGGTTTTTGTAAAAGTACTTCATAAGTCATTGGAAGTGCAAGAAGGCAGAAAAAAAATATCAAAGAAAAACTATAAAAAAAAATAAAAAAAATAACTTATATATAATTGGCATATATGAGCATTTGATTCATTATGTATGATAATGATGTTGTTTGGTTCATTTATAAAGTTGATTTATTTATTGATCAAACATTTTTGTTGTTGTTGTAGGTTATCATGTGTCCAAATGTGAGAGATGGAGAGAGACCTTAAACATGATTATGCTGGCAAAGATGGTAAGTGATGTAAACATGACGTAGTAAACTGGTGATACAACTGCTGTGTTAAAGGTGTCCAAAGCCTGAAACATGTTTTACAAGAGTTAATAAATACAACTACAATATTATTGACTTAATAACAGTTTTGGTCCTCCTATTTTCACTTGCTCGTGAAATTGGTCACCCTATTTTAAAATCACATGGTTTTGGTCCCTCTTTTATATTTTTGAACTTAAAAATAGTGATATATGTTTTTAAGAAGTTTTTTGGTAATTTCATGGTTGTTTATCAGTCGACATCATCAAGTCGTATGACGCGTCTTTTAAAATACGTCATATCATAATTTTTGAGTCAAAATGAAAAACATGCCAAAACTTAGTGGTTTTAAAACGGGGGACCAATTTCGTGATGAGTGAAGATATGGGGACTAAAATTATAATTAAACCTACTTTTTTTATAAATATCAATACCATGTATTTGCTATAACTATACTCTTCAACTATAAACTCCGCATACTTACTGTCATGACTCCAACGCTATATTTTCAAAAAAAGAAAACTCTAATGCATAAACGAAATTTAACTAATCATTAGAAATTGATGACATAAACAAGATGACATGTCATATTAAGAGTACATAAGCATTATAATAAAAGTAGACAAATTTATATATATATATATATATGGATACACACATCAGTGTATTATTTAAGTAATATTGTGTCACTCAACAGTGTTTTGACAAATAAATTTTTACAAAATCTAATGTTGGATTGAAAGCTTGTATTATATAGATCATCCGTAAAAATCTTCATAAATCTTAAATCATTTGATATATTAGTGGGACTCGTTTTGAATAATGTCTTCTAAATTTTTATTGGATGTTATTAATTTTGATAGGTCTTAATTACTTATCAAATTATTTTGTATTGGTGTAAAATTTTACAACAATGATTTGTATAATATAAATTTTTAAACCAACAATAAATTTTGTAATTTTCATTCTTTAAAACGTTATTCAACGGTGTAACATTACTCAAATGTCACGCCGATTACGTATGTGTGTGTTTTCAATTTGAGTATACTCATTTACACCATAACTTACCTTGTTCAAGTAGTTGATCTGCAAGATACAACATCCTATCACAGACAAAGTAAAAAACCAAGTTTGAAAGTAAGTGAATTGATTCGTCTCTTCAATTGTAAGCTTTATAGCTATTCCCACTGCTTTCACACCCATAACCTATGTAACAACGATCATCATTGAGATTATAGAATACATATTTATGAACAACACGTGCGTATTTAGAATACAATCAATACCGTGAGTGAGCCAGTGAGAGAACATATTCCAACATATACAACAAGATGTCTCTTGCCATATCTTGGAACACAGTAAAAAATGAGGACAGAAACTAGAACCACAACTACACAAGTATATACAATAAAACCTGTTCAATAAGTAGGAAAATGATTGTTAGTTTAATTGACCATAAACGAGTTAAATGCATTAAGGTCACAATTTATCCTACTCGTATATCATTCTTTTTTGGATTTTGACAAAATTGTTGGATATTTTATAGTATTTCAAAAAAATTAAAAATTGAGTCACACATTACTTAGTGGTGGACACAAACCTTAAGAGTTTTTTATTTAAACTCCGCTTACTGTGTCAAATTTATACTTTTTATGAGTCTGTTGAATCTTATGATATTTTTTTCTTAGATGAAGAAATCATCGAGAACAATGTGTCTTCACACATCTTAGTCATATCTATATTCATGATACTTTTATAAGATTATGGTTGGTGTCATACATATGTGGTATGTGATTGATGATTGTGCGTGACTTGGCACTTGAGATGTTCGTAGTGATCATAAATTATAGAGTCGGTTGACGATATTTTTCAACGATTCAATGAGAGAAAATGTTGAAACTAAACAGTCAACGATTAAAAATACCTGGCTCTGTGGCAAGATGCCACACTTCCCTCACGGAATGAATAGTTCTTTCATGTGGAGCATGCAAAACAATAGTTGTAGATCCCACCATACAAAGAGCACATCCAAGCATGCCGAAGATGTGCAATTTTTCTTCTAATATGAAATGAGCTAATATTGCACTGCATCGTGGTATGTGTTTACAACTACTTTAACGCAAACATTGAATTTAAATATATGGTAGAAGATGTCAATCCATACATGTGGTGAAGAAAACAAAAACGTCCGAAAATATATGTTTTGAGACTTTTATGTTTCTTACCTAACAATGATGCTCAAAGCTCCTAAAGGAGTCACAAGTATTGCAGGTGCAAATGCATAAGCTGCGAAATTTGCAATTTCTCCAACAATCACTGTAAAAATTGAAGCATTTATGTGTATAATTAGTTGATAAGATGAAACGTTGTTAAATTTAAAAGCTAACTCCATCAATTTCATCAAGAAACTCTTCAGAATATTATATCATTGTATTAATATAAATTATACATATATTGAAACTTGGCTCTTGTTTGACTAAAATATTCCAAAAAATATACATTCTAAGATAAAATAAATTTAAGTATTAAACTTCTTAAGTTTCATCAAACATTTTTTTTTTGAGAGATTAAGTTTCATCAAACATGAAAAACAAAATTATATCTTCCTACTTTATGAGATGATTTTGGTCATAATTCACAATTCACGGTGCAACTTCGTTTTTTATTTTATTTGCAATCATAACATATGGTAGCAAAATTAATCTTCATTATAGTTAAGAAATTAGAACAATCACCGCACGAGAGAATAAACAATTTACATATTAAACTACTGAGACTAAGCCATTTAAAATGTAAAACACCCAAAAGGAATTAAATACACATGTTTTTAAAAACGTTGATGGATATTACATCTTGAACGAGATATCAACGATCTTCTTGAAGCTAGAGAGCATGAGACTATGATCAAAAACTCCATCAATAAGATCTATTTGACAATGTCGTATAATAAATAGGCTTAATTGCAGTTTTAGCCCCCTAACTTTCCCATAGTTGCGATTTTGGCCCCCTAAGAAAAAAAACTACAAAACAGCCCCCTAAGTTTTGCAACTGTAGCAGTTTTGGCCCCCAAGGCTGATATTGACTCGGTCTACACTGACGTGGCACCCTAAGTGA
>Ga0315913_1000381_pt1 | contig 38013 bp, 20 predicted proteins | sample MpolsnodulesMG_FD_207736 | JGI IMG/M metagenome (GOLD analysis project Ga0315913, IMG submission 207736) | Medicago polymorpha root nodule microbial communities from Los Angeles, California, United States - small nodules | ecosystem: Host-associated > Plants > Roots > Nodule | place: USA...
AACCCAAAAATTTAGTTCACTGATATCCTAGTGTCATAACAATAACAAATAGAAATGGAGCATTTAAATAGTTCCAGTAAAACAAGCAAAAGTTTGCATTAAAAGATAGAGGGGTGGGCATTGATGACAATCTTCACTTGAGAGGAATAAACCTGGAGGAGTGAGTGGCACCAATACCAGGCCTACCGTGCTTAACAGGCTTATAAGAGATTGAGAATTTGGCCAGATAGTGACCAATCATTTCAGGCTTAATTTGAACTTGATTGAAGGTATTTCCATTGTAGACACCAATAATGCTACCGATCATCTCAGGCACAATGATCATGTTACAGAGGTGAGTCCTGACTGGCTCTGGCTTCTCACCAGGTGGTGCTTCCCTTTTCGCCTTGCGGAGCTTCTTGAGTGCCATAGGCTTGCGGGTCAAACCACGTTGAAACCTTCTGCGGGCACGAGCAGAGAAAAGCTTGACAAGTTCATCAGTGGACATATCCAAGAGAGCATCGAGATCAACACCATGGAAACTGAACTTCTTAAATGTTCTCTTCTTTGGCACTCCTTGTGCTGCTAAACACCATGGAAACTGAACTTCTTAAATGTTCTCTTCTTTGGCACTCCTTGTGCTGCTAGTCTTCTACCTCTGGTTCAACATCCGCCATGGTTGCAGTGAAACTTGCTCGATCTGGTTCTAGCTCGCGGCTGCTTCTCACCTCTAAAGATTGCTGCTAGGGTTCTTCTCCAAATCGAGCTATCTTTATTTTGTAAAGATGTGGAATTATGTTTTACAACATAACAAGAGATCCCTTAAGTAAGACCTCAAAATTGGTCTGAGATTTGACAACATAGTAACTAGTAAGTTGGATGAAACTCAAAAACGACAGAATTATCCTTAGGAAAGTGTTTCATGGTAACCAAATTTTTTAGTTATAGAAGGAACTAGTAGTAGATTTTGAGTGTTTGAGATAACTGAAGTTTACTCGGAGAAGTCAAAAGAGGCATACCAACTTGAAGAGATTGACAGACCTTGTCTATTCATAAGAATAACTAGATTTGTACCTTGCAGTGACGCACTCTGCATTAGGTTGCCAACATCATTTGTCATTTTCTGAACTTGTTATATTTAATGTCATTATTATATCATAATATCATTGTTTTATATTACAATATTTTAGAGTATTTTACGCAGTTTCTTGGAGTAGTTTTCAGAATTTGTTATATATGTTTTGTTTCCTTATTTAATTAGGATAAGAGTCTAGTATGAGTATAAAAGTACTTTATCTTTTATTTTACATTAAACACATCACTTTTAGATTGTTCATTAGCTTACTCTCTCTCTCTCTCTCTCTCTCTCTCTCTCCCTACTTTTAGTAAATCTCTATAATTTCAATGTATATCAATCACAAGTTTAAAATATTATAGGTTAATGCCAGTGATGATCGTTCTACGTCAACAATTGAAGCAAAAATCCTCGATGTGGTTCAGATGAACTCTGTCCTGTCTGATTCAAAGCCAAAGTGTCTGGTATTTTCTATTCTCAGCATCTTCGCTTTCTATCTTACTATCACTACCTGGGGTGATAATGGTTGTATTTTACCTTTTCTTCTTAGGTGGTGGATGAAATTGATGGAGCCCTTGGTGATGGAAAGGGTGCTGTGGAGGTTCTTTTAAAGATGGTTAGTGGTAGATGCTATGATCGGTTTCTTCTTTCAAAGTTGAATTATCTAAGCAAACTTTCTTAATCATAGTCATTTGAAGGTTTTTTTCAACATTGTTTGTTTGAAATAAATTTGTATCTTGCTTTTTATTTTAGTTTCACTTATTTATTTACTGGTTGTGTAACTGTTTATATTTATGCATTCATCATTACTAATAAATGAAAAATCATACGTTATCTTACCAGACTTGTTATAATAGACTTCATATTATTTGTATGTAATTGAGTGTAGTTCTCTGGTTTTATTTTGTTTTTTGAAGTTCAGGTTTTCTGCACTTAACTTATCCGTAGCCGCAAGCTGGCAACAATTTTAAGTAGAGTTGGTTCACTTTAAGAGCCTGAAGTTGGATATTTGGGCTCTAAACAAGATGATATCTGAAATATTTGAACACTTTTAATAATAAATGAGTCTTCCTATGTTTTGAGAGCAATCATATGTCTTTTCTATTTTGCTACAAGCCATTAATCTCAAAAAGAGCCTTATAGTTTTTCTAACCAAAGAATATTATGCTGTTACTTATATTATGGTGTTATTTATACAAACCACTAAATGGGAAATTGAGATTTCAGAAAGCTCAATTCAATCTAAATCATGCAGATTTCTGCTGAAAAGAAGCCTGATGCAGGGAAGCAAAGTTTGGATAAAGGACAAATGGAAAGGAAATCATCAAAGAAGGGGCGAAAAACAGCATCCCTGTCAAGACCTGTGAGTTTTAGATTTTCATATTGCCACATTCACTAGACTATTCATTTTCAATAATGAAATTGGTGACAACTCATATTTTCAATGATGATATTGGTTTTGAATGTAGGTGATTTGCATATGTAATGACCTATATGCACCTGCCTTAAGATCATTACGCCAAGTGGCCAAGTAAGCTACCAATCTGGATGATTAATGTTATAGATTAGATCCTGAACATCCTAAATATTTGTCATACTTATTTGCCACCTTATGAAAATTTTGCTGGATCAAAAGCTTCAAAACCTTATTAGCTTATTTATTAAGCTTCCCTAATATTCCATTAACCTCAATAATGTCAAACAAAGACTTATCCCTAATTTCAGAAAGTGTTGACGGAAAACTTCTATGTTTTTCTACAACCCTTGTAGCTGGACCTTGTGTCTATAACATGTTGAAGTTCTTCCGTATTCTCTGACCTTGTATTTATTCCATTTAGAAGCAAAATGTTAATAGCCAAACCACCCATCTTATATATCATTGTTCATAGTTAATACGATTATTAGGGAAATTAGCCGGTCTTCAGAAAATCCTGCCCGTTTTTGGTTTGAAAGAGGATGTATAGAAGATCGGTTCTTATCAATACACCATCTTTTGGATGAGTCTTCCAATATGATTTTTTTTTTTGTTGTATCACGAATGGCACAATCAAGGAGGTATTTCTTGTAAACAGTCACAAGTTGGATAATTCGGAATTTTTCCCTCTGATTCTGTTCTTTCTTTCATAGATTTATGAGTGCTTTATATGGTTAAGTGTTACTGGTTCCAGCAGTTAGTATCGTTGGATAGGGACCAGATACATGAGATGGTGAAACTGTGTCTCAACGTCATAATGGAGTCAGTTTTATATAGACTCAATGCGACAGATAATAAATATAGGAGACACTATTTCTATTTACATGATACAATATGATAATATATGCTACACAATGATCCTATACAATAAATCCACAGATTCTAATATATTTTCAACACCCCCTCAACCTGGAGCATATAAATCATATGCATCAAGCTTGTTACAAAGATAGCCGAGTCAAGGACCTATTAGGGATTTGCTTAAGGCATCTTGCTACTGGTCATTGGAGTTGACAAAGCACATGGTGTTGTCTCTTGATGCGTCATTCTCCACAGTGAAGTGACAGTTTATCTCAATGATTGGTCCTCTTATGGAGGCAATATGCAATACTAATGTTACATATAAGTGTCATCTGCATAGTCCGTTCAAATGAAGCTTTCTGAGTAACAGTTTGGTGTATTCAACTGTTGCCTCCAATAAATATACAATTCCCATAAGTGGATTTCCTGTCAATGGGTGAGTCCACACAACTGATGTTTGAATAACCAACTATCTGAGTATGTCCTTTATCTTCCCAAAGAGAACCCTAGTCTTGAATATGTTTCAGAATATCTCTCTATCAGATGCAAATCAATAAGAAAATGATGTTATTTAGTCGGTTGAGGTACTCAAGTTCAATTGCTTTAGGTTCACTCCAAAATGTAATGAACCAAACAATTGTAATTAGTTTGGCTTGTATTCTCAGGTTCATTGTGTTGATCTAAACTACTAATATGCGAAATAGTATGGTTGTGAGGATTAGGAAGATAGAGAAAGAATTATTAAGAGAATTGAGTTGATTATAGACAAATGATATAGCATTTTGTTGGTGAGATGAGTACTTGCAATAAAGTGGAAGGGTTACAATAGTGTTTTAAATGATGGTCCTTCGATGAAAATGGGAAAGATGGAATAAATACTGTTAAGAGTCCCACATCGGACAGGACATGGCCTGGCAATGTGTTTATAAGTGGGGGCAATCCTCACCTCACAAGCCGGTTTTGTGGGGTTGTGTTAGGCCCAACCACGATTTCTAAGATGGTATCAGAGCCTCTCCAAGATCCATTGGGCCACCTGCTATCAGGTTTCCGCTATCGGGCCACCCACCATTTATGTTCACGAACCAAGCCCAATAGTGTTGGTCGTGAGGGGGGTGTGTAAAGAGTCCCACATCGGACAGGACATGGCCTGACAATGTGTTTATAAGTGGGGGCAATCCTCACCTCACAAGTCGGTTTTGTGGGGTTGTGTTAGGCCCAACCATGATTTCTAAGAAATACAAGGTAGCTATTAAAAACTCTAAGGGTCTGTTTGATTTGCAAAAGGATGAGTACTGGACAGACTTGTAAGTTTCTGGACAACTTTTATTTTGTAGGACGGTTGATGAACAATGAACGACACAAACAAAATAAAATAAATTTTCCCGTAATACCCTTTAGGATATATACACGTGTGCACACATACACAGATATTTATGTTTATGAATGCAAATATTAATAAAAGAGAGGGAGGAGATAGATGGATATATAGCGAGGGAGAGAAAGATGAGAGATAGAGAGACATGAGAGGGTAGAGATAGATGAGAGAATATTTTTTTGTAAGCAATAAAAAGGATATTTTAGTATTTTAGATATCTTGTACTTGGAGAAAAGTTGCCCCATGGTTTAGTGAGGGACAAAATTTCATGATTTTGTCCAGTCCCTTGTCCCCTGTTTTTATCCAGTCCCATGACCCGTTTCTAAATCAAAAGGGTACAACAAGAATTGTCCTTTCCAATTGCTTATACTTTTAGCAAATCAAATGCACCCTAAGGAGGACAGTGAAGCTAAATCAAAAGCGTTTGATGATTTAGTACCAATCCTTTAGCACTAAAGAAGGGACATAATCCTTATAAAAAAAGATAGAAAAAACGAAGGGAAATATTGTATTTACAAACTTGCCAAAAGTAGGGAAAGAAGAAAAGAGATTTGAAACAGGTGAGATTCATTAAGGATAATGAGAAGTTTTGGTCACATAATAAGATATCGATGAATGATGAATGAATTATTTTCTTACACACACACAAATAATGAACATAATTTTATTTTTCTCTTAAATTTTTTAGACTTGAGTTTAGAGAGAAAGATCAAAATTATTTCAACTCTAGCTGTAAATTGGTGTAGTTTTCCCCCGCCCTTTTGAATATTCTTCGGTGGATCTCGTTAATAAAAGTGAATTCTGCATGAGAGGTTTGTTTCTGTTGCAACTTTGCTGCTGTATCCCTTAATACTTATTTTATCTCAAACTATTGTTTCCTCCTTTATCTTCTACATTAATTTGTGTATTATTTGTAAATCTCAGCTTGTATGTAGTTTGATTTCTTGACAGCACACATTTTTTTTGACAGGGTTCATATATTTGTTCAACCAACAGTTAGTCGGGTGGTAAGCAGGTGAGGATTAACTTGAAATAGTTCACATACCTAAATTGGAATCAGGTTTAGCTATAATTATTATTAAATATTAATGACTATTTATTTTCTAACAGTGGGCAAAGTTGATTGTTTCTTGTTTCCAATAATTACGGCGATTTGATATAGAATTAACCTTAACAATTGATGACTTCAACAAAGAAAAATAATTGACTGTATGAGCTACTTTAGCTAATTACCAATTGAGTTAACTCCATATGGCTCCATTAACCATTTGCTATAGTTTTAGGAAGGCTGAAACATGGAAAGGTAGAGATGAGAATGCACAAAACTTTTTCATTAAAACTCAAGAAATGTGTTATCTGATAAGTTGAGCCCAGGCCTGTGTATGTAGAGATGTAGCTACTCAAATGTAAACATTTTATTTTGAATGCACATGAGAAACCCTTAACTTTTCCCAAGTACTCGTTATCAATTCCCCTAAAGTTGAACCTAAAACTGCTTTCAGTTTGTGATATATGAGAAAACAAATAGCTAAAAAAACAAACTTATTTGCTTGGGATACTGGCATGCTCCTTATATAATAAAATGGTTGACATTGTCCTTCTAAGGGCCACTTTTTAAAATCTCTGACCATTTTCCTCAGGCCTTACAAAATAAAATGATAACAGTATCCTTGAGATAGCACGATTTTCTGTTAGGGCTTAGGTCTGTGACTTAAGTTGCTGTATCAGTGATTGCTATTTATAAAATTGTCCTATTTGTTTGTGCAATCTTGAGTCTTACACTTCAAATTGAAAAACCTATATAATAGCGCAGAACACCAAATTTAGAAAAAAGGGAGTCACAACTCAACTTTAGAAGTACTACCAATAGGTAATAGCCACCGATTGTTGCTAGGCTAGTGTTGTCAATAGCGCACTATAGCAGTCTGCGGAGCAAAGCAGCTCTTGGTAGCTACAAGATATGCAGTAGCGGAGCAGGTTATTATAGCAGCCATAATAGCAGGTTTTTGCAGCTGCTATAGCCCCACACCTTAGAATGAGTTCAAAATTTTAAAAAAAGCTCTTAAAATTGTAAGGTTAGGGCTTTTTGCTTTGATTTTTTAAAAAATTTCAATGCAATAACCAGAACAGTTTTTAGTGTTTCTCATTTTATATCTATCCTGTCATTTTCTACCTTTTCGTTGGTGAGTCACAACTAGTTGAGTTTTTGTGTCTAAATTATTCAAGATGTATAAGAATTGAGGAGCGCTAGCATCACACTCTCTAACACACTCTTTTATTGGTTAAAACTCACACTGTTCACACCAAATCATGTGGATCCCATATAAATTTGGTGGGATCCATATGAATTTAGACCAATAAAAAGAGCTTGTTAGAAAGTGTGTCAGAGTATGTTTCTAGCATTATTCATAAATTTCTTAGAAATACCTTGACCATCTTGCTATCTGCTGTCTTTTTAAAGCATTTTTGGTGTTGGGTGTTACGCCCCCTATTTGGGATTAGTAAGGGCCACATACCGACATGATATTAATAAAGTAAGCTAGTATTTTATTTGAATGAATTGTAAACTCTGCAGGTTAGTATACATTGTTTTAGTACCACATATTTGGTCACTAAATTATTGTTTAGCATTTCCTTATATGCTCATTCAGTTTCACTAAATCCTTCTCAATTGACCTTTGTAGACTAAAATATATATGTAACAAGGAGGGGGTGAAAGCCAGTGCCATTGCACTCGGTGCTTTAGCGGATTATACAGGTATTTTTTTTAATTTTTTTTATAAGTTTTACAAATTGTGCAAAGAAAGGTGTCGAGAGAGTTTAATATCACTCCATATACATGTACCTATATATGCACACATGCATTTGCGCATTCATGTTCTTAATATTCAAACCATAAACTATCTAAACCATGCCATTTTTTTTATACATGTATGTGGTGCACTGATGCAACCATAGTTATAACTCGAGTTTTTTTTTTTTTATGATGTAAATTAATTACCATTCAATAATTTTTTTTTATCCTTTTCTTGTCCTGATTGACATTTTTTTACCCCTTATTACAGCATGTGATATACGCTCATGCTTGAACACTCTCCAATTTCTCTCTAAGAAGAAAGAAACCCTCAATGCGGTAAGATTTCAATGTGAATCAGCATTTCAGAGGAACTTTTTAGGACTTATGAGTTCATAAACGTTGATTGTTCTGTAGTCCTTTCTTATCCAAGTATGGTCTTTCATAATTTCCTTTTGTGGAAGCATTTGAAATTGTTAAAGAAATGAGTTGCTTTATTTTATTTAATTAATGATTATTTGGTTTCTATTATTATTTTTTACAAAATTTCTAGAATTGTATGAAGTTAGTTATGTATTAAATATCAAATTTCCACAATAGGAGATTCACTTAAGCATCTAAATGAAAAACTCTATTGTCTCATAATTTCTTCCCTAGAATCACTTTATTGGAAGAAAACTAATTTGTTTTGAACTTGACCTTTATATTCCAATCAACGATGTTTCTGGGTTATATTCCAATCAACGGTGTTTCTGGGTAATAGGTTTGATCTTATTCTCTGTGGGTTAAAGAAATGAAGAGAGAGAGAGATATATTTTCAAAGGGGATGCTCCAACTCAATAGTTTTAAGCTCTCAGCTTTGTGCGTGTGTATGGGTGTTAAGTTCCCTTTTACTTATAAGCAAATCTACATAACAATTCATGGACCTGAAAAAAGAACAAAGAAAGAGACAAAGGGCTTGCTTGATTCTATTCTATTCTTGTTTTGTTTTGTTTTGTTTTTAATAGACTTAATCTCACTTTTGGCCTATTAGGAAATACAGTTGTGCAATTTTAGTCCCTATGTTTCAACTGTGCAAACCCTAGGTATCCCAAATGTTACAATAAGGTTCCTTAATCCCTTAACCATCTAATTTTGAAGTCGGGGGCCTATATGCCAAAGGTCCTTCAGTCGTGAAAATTGCTTTGGCAGCATCCTAAAGGGCCTCTTCTTCAAGTCATCGCGATGCTTTTTTGGACACATCTGCTTGTCAAGCTTGCTTAAGTTGGATATACCTTATCTTAGCAATTGGAATCCTTTGGGGATCCGATTCACAAAATTGAAACCCATTGGATCAAAATTGCACAATCGTGAGGGAACTAATAGTAGATGTCTGAATTGAGAGTGTACAGAATCCATGAATAGATTTTAATGAGCTTGATTAATGGGCCGAATACTACTCAAAAATAGTTACAAATATTCTGATTTACAACAAAGGTGATTGAACACTCAAACAAAAACATGGATAAAAATGAATACGACGTATATCTTTTGCCAGAATAGATTGTTTACTACAAAGTAATCAAACATACTTGAGTTTTTATTGAATATCACTCTTATCCCTATTTTTGAATCAAGGTCATTGCAGAATCAAGAGAAGGATGGATGACAATGAACAGGGATATTTAACTTTCCCAGCCCTAGTTTGGAAGACAGAGATAGTCTTTACACTCCCTCCTAATCTCCATTCCCCCTAAACGATTCTTACTATTTATATACTGTCATATCTCTCTCCATAGTTAACTAACTGTTGGTTATCGTGGGTCTGCTAACAATTTGATAGCTTTTTCCTGTCATAAAGCTCCTTGTATTATTTTATGTTAAATGGGGGACCAATATCTGATACCTGTCTTATTTTGGCTCTAGAATTGAAAACAGAACATTTTTACCATGATTTTCTTTTATATTGTGATGTATTTGTTCCTGTGTTATTCTCGTGGCTTCATGGCTCTTCATTTCAAAATTTGGAGTACATTTTGTCATGTGAAGAGAATATATCTTGTTCATTAGATGCTGGATTAATTTTTACATGCTTTACTGGTGCTCAGTTTGATATTGGTTCGCAAGTTGTTGGTCAGAAGGACATGTCAAAAAATGTTCTCGACATCTGGAAAGAGGTAATATGCACCACACTTTTGAATTTATCTATTCCTGGCTATAATTTTCTAAGATTACTATATATTAAACATCTTTTGCATTGATTGCTATTCTTTGTAGTTGTTCCAAAGAAAAAGAACAAAAAAGATGGAAAGAAAATCTCTCAATAGCAAGTTCTCTGAATTTGACACCTTGTACTCCCTTATATCATACCGGTAAACCATGTATTATTGTTTCTCTCATTTCTCTCATGTTCAAGTATATGCATGTCCAATGTATACATGGGTAATTAATATGCAGTGGTGATAGTGACCTGATTCTGGATGGAATTCATGAAAATATTCTGCAGCTCAATTATCATGATCCAGTTATGCAGAAAACTGTAAGCATTTGTCTCACACAGATTCACTGACACCGAGATTCATTTACTAATTCTTTTGAATGACTGAGAAATTTTGAAATATGCTTGAAGGTCAAGTGTCTCAACAGTCTTGAAGTTTATGATCTGGTGCATCAATATATAATGCGTACACAACAAATGCCTCTCCTTGGTAGGATGATACTTTACCTTTAAGACTGTTGTGTTACTAAAAACAAACTTCATTCTCACATTTTTTCTTTCTTTCCGTCTTTCCTTTCTTCAGTTCATTTGCCTACCATAGCAATTATTGTACATCATACAGTAGCCCAAGTTCAAAAGCCAAACATTGAGTGGCCAAAGTCATATCACAGGTATACGTTGTACTACTAGTTGAACTTGCATAACTTTAAAATGCTTTTTTCCTGCAAAACAAAATTTTCCTAACGCCATATCATACAAAAATCTGTAGGTATCGAACAACGATGATGGAAAAGATGGACATTTTGAATACTTGGCACCACAAAATATCGCCACATATTGCAAGGCACTTATCACCTACTTCCTTTGTTGAAGACTTAATTTCTCCATTGTTGGACATTTTATCCCCACCATCCATAAGACCGGTAATATACTTATTCTATTTGTCATGAAATTAGTTTAGTAGCCTAACTGATTTTGTCTCCTTGTTTTCTTCGTCTATCTTTTTAATACTTTAGAATCTTGCATGTGAAGACACAGTTCTCTTTTGATAAATAAAGAATATGTTGGGTTGTTTAGAAAATAGGAAATATTATGATAAAGAATGCCTCTTATATTATATTCCTTAATGGCTTGTTATTGAATTCAGTCCGTGTTCCTCAAATTTTGATTAATAGCTATTTTTAAGTCATGCATGCAACTTTTCAAATAGTTATTTATTGTCAGAGAAATGGCCACCTCAATAGTGATGGATCTCTTGGCTGTGATGCTGTAGAATCCTAGTGTTGAAGCCTAGACCACTCCTGTTAAATCCAGATATAAGGGTTTTTAATCTCTCCAAACTTAAGCTTAGTAAGGATTAACTTTTAGCTTATGGGAGCCTCCCAATTAAAATACATTTATGGTTCTTCACCGAAGAAATGTCCTTATAAACTTTATAGATGTTAATGAAGTTAAAAGAGAGGTTCTGAAGAAATTAAAATGCCAAAGGTAATTTCAACTTATTTGAGAACTGAAATTGATATTTTAAAAAACTTAAAGTAATTGTGAGATAATTCTTTTAATATTTCTCATTCCCATAAGTTCTTGATAGTTTATCCAAATTGACTCCTACTATTCATGGAAGACATCATAAATAACTGATTCGATCATTCGAACAAAACCCTAGACCAGTTATGATTCATTTTCTGTAGTACAATTAACCTCCATCCTGAAGTTCACATACCTATAACAGCAGCGCCCTAATCAGTTTTTTAAGTTGTGTATCAAGATTACACATAGCGACGAGTTTCATTCCTTCTTTTTTTAACATGAGGCAAGGTGATATTTGACCCCTCTAGCTATGTTCATATGTTCTGTTGATGGATTGCTTGCTGTATTATGACATTTAGCATCAATTTGAGCTATTTTTTAACATTATGTTGCTTGTCAATCACATGTAGTCTGATGACTATTTTGACATTCATAAGCCAAGCTTTAATTGTTCTAATTAGCTTGGCTCAGCTCAACGTTTCACGTATTTTTCTCTCTCTTTTCTGATTTGTTTTTCCTTTTCATTAGGTGGCATTACAACTACTGTCGGATAAGGAGAAGAACGATATTGCTCAATTAGTTAGCACAATGGTCTCATATGCCATCACATATAAGAAAATGAAATCAGATGCACTGCCTAATACCCTGAAGTATGAAGTAGCAGATGAATTGTCTTTGTCTCTTGTTCCTTCTATCGGTAGCTTTATAAACTTTAAGGTATGACCTGGGATCATTGTTCGTGCTTCTATCATGAAAATCTCAGCCAGTTATTGATATCTATTCTGTTGTCTACATTTCTGCAGGATTATACAGCAAACCATTATGCACTTTCTTTACCTATGAAGCAGGTTTTGGTGCATGAAGTGAGACTTCGTAAACTTAAATGTTTTATTTTCATTATATTTTTTCTTTTGCTTCTTTTTTTAAGGATGAATTGAAACATTTCTCATTTGTTTTCCCCTATTCACTTCCGATAAACTTATGATCTGTCAAAAATGTTTGTTGACCGATAACATTTCCGATAAAACATTTTTTGGATGAAGCTTAATTGCTGTTCAAATTTGAAAGAATAAAAATGAAATGTGAATGTCAAGTACAACTATCTGGCTTTATAAGGCTTAGGTATATGTATAAATCCATCCTGAAGTTGCTTGTGACATTGGTAAAACCCTTGATTTTGTTTTGTACTAGCCAGATCAAAATATTTTATCACAAAAAAACAATACTTTTGGGATATCTTTTTCCTTCACAGGTTTATTTAAATTCGCTTGTTATATTGTGACTTCCGTACCATTTTTTCACTGCGTGTCTGTTCCACTATTTTGAGCCTAACAGGTTGAAAAGCAAAAGATTTTACAAGCTAATATCAAAACTGCGACTTTAACAAATGGAGGGCATGACGTTATTGAGGCTGGAAACAACAACAACATCCCATTTGCTAATACCAAGAATCATGCAGCTGCACTTGATATGAAAACTATTGAAAGTCAACCTAATGTTTTAGGAAGGAAATCAAATCAACATCCCAAGACAGTTTCACCAAACTTGAATCCCACTAAAATTGCAAATGCAACAGACAAGACAAAACTGCTAGACATGGCAAATAAGAAAAAACCATCTAGGAGTTCCTTAAATTTCTTCGACAGGTGATTCTTCCTCAATAATTTGTATTTCTTGTGCCAACCATTATCATGATTCAGTAAAACACTCATTTAGTATCAGTTTTTACTATTCATGGGGTTTCCTCAATTGACCCTTTATAAATATGTGTGGCCAGTATGAGGAATTTTCAAGCCTTCACCATTTTGAAATGAAACTTTGGTAATTACTAATCACAGGGTTTCCTTAATTGAAGATGGGCAGTCTACCACAAAACTTGTATCATGGTAAAAATATTAAATTTATCATACCACTGCCTAAATCTAGGCACATCACCAAAATTGTGGCATTCACTATTGATATTTTCTCTCTTAATATAGGGTGCATTTGATTTATGCCGATCGATGATAAAGGAGAATACAATAAGCCAAACATTTTAGTTCACAACTTTTTGTTCAGTGTTTTCTTTAGTTGTCAATTCGCAGCACAGGCAAAGTTGCTATGAAACTTACTATAATAACCTAAAGATACATGTTCATTATCTCAAACAAAATATTCACTATCTCAAATAGGATTGCATGTTCACTATCTCAAATAGGATTCCATGTTTTTGAGATAATAAATTGCTCTAATGCTCCAGACAAAAGAAATATAAAGAGATTATTGTTGGTATTAATGGCGTATATTGATTCATTTAATTAGCTCACTTAGAAAAGGTTTAGTTGTTGTTTTACGTGCAACAAACAACAGGTTTGATGTATAGCTTGGGTGCCTTGGTGAATAATTATCAGTACATAGTTGTTGTATACTGCTGCTGATCGAATTTTTCCTTCAAGGGCAGGTTTAAGAAGTCAAGTGTTAAGGATCTCCAAAATGATGACATATCTCTACAGAAAGAAACTACATCAGAGAAAGATCGAAGCCCTTTACTTTTTAAATTTAATGAGGTATGCTTTTTTTGTTTTTTTTTTTATCTTAATAAACGCATATTATTTTATATCGTTCTTCTTGCATTTGATAAAAAAATAAAATAAATTCATTTAGATAGAGTTAGTCACATGTTTATACACTTGGCTGTGCAAAATCATTGACGAGGAGCAGATTAAGCAATCACATCAATTCACTGTATTTATATAATTCTGATTTAAAAACAATTGATCTGTGCTCTATTTTAGACACATGGTATTACAAATTCTACACATTTAAATAGTAAGAACCAAAAGTGTGGTTCTCTAATGATCATCTGTGTCAAAGCCCCTAAAAATACACGATTTCATTGAGAAAATCTTGAAAATTTTCTTGCTTTTTGTGGTTGTGTATATGTTATTGTGATACAAATTTTAGTAGTGCACTTATTACTTGACATGCTCATAATTGGTGCTACGAAGAGACCTTAAAGACCGGGTTACTCTAGTAAATGGTTTACCTGAGTGATGTGGGTTTTAATTTTTTTCCTACTCATGCAATTTTGTCACCCTTTTCTGTTGATACTTGAAAACAGAATGCTTATTGCGAATTCTTCACTTCTTTGCAGGGTTTTACAAATGCAGTTAAACGGCCTGTTCGAATGCGCGAATTCCTGTCCTAGTAATTCTTTCAAGTAAATTCATCATTGATAATGTTTATATTAGTGTTATCCATTTTACATAAAAAGTATACTAGTATAGTTATCAGTTTGGTAGCATGTGTCAGAATCAAAGTTTTCAATTATGACATGCTCTGACAGAGTACAAGCACCTATAATAGTTTTTTTTCTTTCTAATTATGAAAAAGCACCTATATTAGTCTTTAGTCATGGTGTTTTCCTTGTATTTCGTTTATGCTATCGAAAAGAAAGGCAGTATGGTGGCAGATATGTCAACCAAGAGTGTATGATTGACTACATGGCACACGTCTAAGAACTAATCACTTATTTAAACAACCAAGAACTAAAGATTTATTAGGACATAACCCCTAGCTTATTCTAGTTAAGAACACTTAACCAAGCAACATCCAATATCAAACATTAGAAATGGTATTGCCTGTGAATTCCTTTGTAGTTTGTTTAGCTCAGCCAGGAAAACCGGAAGTAAAGTATGAACTTAAGTATAACTAATAGAGTAATTACTATTGATCTATGTAACACAGAAATGTAAGAGAATTCAAGGCATATTCGTAACCTCATATCTAGAATCTCATTATTACCACATGTCATTTGATTCTTCACTATGTGCACGCATATGGGAAAATCACTAAGGAATCGTCCCATCGGAGATGTCTCTATGTTGAAACCAGAACCAATACCTTGCTTGTTGTTCTCCACTCTGCAATTGGAACTAGTATGAACACCCTCCCACAGGAGAGAAATCCCATTTAATTTATAATTTTCCAATTCTTATACCAATTTTTTTATTTTTTTTACAATCTCAAATGATTTCTCAGTATCTTCTTTAGGCCAATTTAGACTATTTTTCACAAATTCAAATACATAATAGGTTATTTGTTTTTATCAGTTGAACATGTCCATTTGATTTTTACTCGCTTGAACCTATTTACAAGAATCTTTTATAATTTTCAGATTTATAAGTAGAATATTTAATGTGTCTATTTTATGTATAAACTTACCGCAAATACTATTTTTTGTTGTACATTTGTATATGTATACCGACAATCTTGACTTCTCATCATATTCCAAGACATCCAGAGCATCGACAATTAATAGAAGTGTAATGGTTTGGTTTTGAGGAGAATTTTTTTATCGACTTATTGTATTTTTTTTCTTTCAAATATTACAAATTTTTTATAACGATAAAATAAGTATATTTGCTACAATAAAAATTATATAACATGATTAAAAATAATCTATAAATACAATTATTATATATATATATATATATATTTTAAATAATAACTCTTAACATAGTGTGATTTTTGTAAGAAAATTAATAGATCAAACAATGCTATAATGTGTTATGTTATCATGTATGTTATGACTATCTAACTCATTAATCTTTGATTTTTTTTAATAATTGTCGAGTCTGATTCAGGCACATACGAACCAACTTAATTGGTTAGTGTTAAGAGTCCCACATCAGATAGATGATGGCATGACAATGTGTTTATAATCCTCACCTCACAAGTCGGTTTTGTGGAGTTGTGTTAGGCTCAACCACGATTTCTAAGATGGTATCAGAGCCTCTCCAAGATCCATTGGACCACCTGCTATCAGGTCTCCGCTATCGGGCCACCCACCATTTATGTCCACGAACCAAGCCCAATAGTGCTGGTCGTGAGGGGTGTGTTAAGAATCCCACATCGGATAGGTGATGGTCTGACAATATGTTTATAAGTTGGGGCAATCCTCACCTCTCAAGCTGGTTTTGTGGGGCTGTGTTAGACCCAACCACGATTTCTAAGAGTTAACATTGAATCTTTCGAGTTTGTGGGATCATTGATCTAGTTCTTACACCATTAACAATATAATTCTCTATTTTAGATGGTTAAGTGAATCTTCCATATACATCACCTACTTTTTAATTTTTAAAATATTAATACTTAATAGCGCCAATTATCTCTTACCCAATATTTACAAAATAATAATAATACTAAGCGAGTTTCATCAATAATTATATATCTTTATATTTCAACAAAACTTATTTATTTAAATTCAATTTATTAAAAGTAGCTCAACAAATAATATTTGTATAATTATTTTAGGATAAATTTTATGACAACTCTCTTATTCCCTTATTATATTCTTATTATCTCTCTTTATTGTTTTGAATTCTATGTCAATATTTAGATCATTGGTATATATTTGGTTGTCCAATCAGTTATCTCAAAATGGTCTTCAAATAACATATTCCTTAAAAAATATAGGGTTAATAGGTCTTTACCCCCTGTAATATAGGTCATTTCTGGTTTTCCCCCCTATAAAATATTTTTTTTGATTTACCCCCTGTAAAATATTTTTGTTTTGATTTACCCTAATAGGCCAAACAAAAACCAATTTTATTTTTTTTTTAAGAAATTTTTCGTTTTTGTTTGGCCATAAATCAAAAAAAATAGTTTAAAGGGAGGAAAACCAGAAATGACCTATATTCGGGTAAAGACCTATTAACCCAAAAATATATACTTGTCGGCTGTAGTTCCAAATCTAGTCACCTATTTCTGTCTCTATTAGTTGACTAGGTTGATCCGTGCAGCAGCCTATCCTCCAGAATTCTGCTGTGTAAGGAAAACAAAAAATAAAAAATTGTGCAATAATTTCACGCCATGGCTCTGGAACTTGTTGCTGGACCTTTAATGGGGGCTATTTTCAATGTTTTGCTAGAAAGGTTAGCTTCTTCTGAGGTTGCAAACTTCTTTAAGAAGAAAAAAAGTGAGAATTTGCTCAAAAGACTGAAGATCATGTTGTTGTCAGTCCATGCTGTGCTCAATGATGCAGAAGAAAAGCAAATGAAAAATGAAGCTGTGAAGGAGTGGCTTGAAGAACTTAAAGATGTTGCATTTGATGCTGATGATCTACTTGATGAGATTTTTACCAGTGAAAAGATAAAGTCCAAAGAGGTAAACTCATTCCACTCACCTCATACAAATTTTTATGATAAACAACTTGAACAGAAGATAGAAGATGTTTATGAAAGATTAGAGTTTGTTATAAAATTGAAAGAAGTACTTGATTTGAAGGTGGGTAAGGAAGTGAAAGTGACACACAAGACACCAACTTCATCTGTTGTTGAAGCATGTGATGTGTATGGAAGGGATAATGATAAAGATATCTTAGTTAATTTGCTATTGTCTCATGATTCTGATGATGAAAAACTAGGTGTCATTCCCATTGTTGGTATGGGAGGAATTGGAAAAACCACCTTAGCTCAACTAGTATACAATGATGATAGAGTACAGAAGGAGTTTGATCTCAAAGCTTGGATTTACGTCTCTGAAGAATTTGACATCTGCAAGATCACAAAGAACCTTTTGGAGGTTGTCACTTTGTGTAGTTGTGATGTTGAAGATTTAAATTCAATACAGAGGAATCTGAAAATGTATATACAGAAGAAAAAGTTTTTATTTGTGTTGGATGATGTTTGGGATGAAAACTACGAGAACTGGGACAAATTCAGGAGTCCATTTAAACATGGAGGGGCCAACGGAAGTAAGATTATTGTAACTACTAGAAGTCGGAATGTTGCATCTATCATGCAAACTTTTCCGCCTTACAATCTTACTGAATTGGCCAATGAAGATTGTTGGGAGTTGTTTTCAAACCATGTGTTTGGTTATGGCCATAAGGATTCAAATGTTCATCAGCAAAGTGTATACAAAGTTGGAAGGGAAATTGTTAGAAAGTGCAAGGGATTGCCTTTGGCTTTGAAGACACTTGCAGGACTTTTGAGGTCAAAAAGTGATACCCAAGAATGGCATAAAGTACTGAACAGTGAGATATGGGATCTACATGATCATGAGAGCAATATTCTTCCAGCTTTGAGGTTAAGTTACCATTATCTCCCTTCTCATCTAAAGAGATGTTTTGCTTATTGCGCAATTTTCCCAAAAGATTATGAATTTGAAAAGGAGAATATAATTTTGTTGTGGATGGCAGAAGGTTTGCTCCACCAATCAAAAAGACATGGAAGAATTGAAGAAGTTGGAAATGAGTATTTTTGTGAATTAGTATCCAGATCATTTTTTTACCAATCAAGAAGTGGTAAGTCATGTTTTCTAATGCATCATCTTATAAATGACTTGGCTCAATTTGTATCTGGAACATTTTCTGTGAGAATAGAAGACAACAATTCTGATCAAGTTACGGAAAGAACTCATTATTTGTCTCACATTATTTCACATTGTTCCTCATATGTAAACCTGAAAGATGTTAGCAAAGCAAATCGCCTACGTACCTTTATGCAAATAAGAACAATAGGTACATCCATAGACATGTTCAACGACATGCCAAATGATCTTTTGACAAAGCTAAGGTACTTAAGGGTGTTAACCCTGGTAGGCGCTTATTTCTACAGTTTACCTGATTCAATAGGTGAACTAAAACATCTGCGTTCTCTAGAAGTGTCTGACACCGAGATTACAAGGTTACCCGACTCGATCTGCAGTCTGTACAATTTACAAACGCTCAAGTTAATTGGATGTTATAATCTTATTGAACTTCCAAAAGATATTCATAAACTTGTTAACTTGCGCCACTTGGATATTAGAGGCACTTGTTTGAAGTGGATGCCATTGCAAATCAGTGAACTGAAAAACCTTCAAAAGTTGAGTGACTTTTTTGTTGGTGAAAATCATGGATCTTCCATTAGTGAACTGGGAGAGCTATGTAATTTACATGGATCATTGTTCATTCATGACATAGAACATGTTGTCAACTACAAGGATTCTGAGAAAGCAAAATTGAAGGAAAAACATGGCCTTCAAAAATTGTCTTTGGATTGGGGTGGAAGCGGTGATACCGAAAACTCACAGCTTGAAAAGACTAAACTGTGTAGTCTCGAACCGAACACAAATTTGAAGGAGCTTGATATCAATGAATATCCAGGTACAGAATTTCCTGATTGGTTAGGGGACTACTACTTTTGCAACCTGGTTTCCTTAAAGCTTAATGGATGTAAATATTGCTACAAATTGCCTCCACTTGGACAACTTCCAATGTTGAAAGAGCTTCAGATTATTAAATTTAAAGGATTAATGAGTTTAGGACCTGAGTTTTATGGAAATACAACTTCTGCAAGTACTGATAGCTTTCCTGCACTAGAAATTCTACGGATCGAGTCTATGTCAGCATGGGAGAAATGGTGTTTCGATGCAGAAAATGTAGGCAGCAGAGCTTTCTCTCATCTTAGAGAGTTTTATATTGAAAACTGTCCCAAGCTGACAGGGAACTTACCAAGTAGTCTTCCATCTTTGACATTACTTGTCATCAGAGATTGCAAACGTTTGCTTTGTCCACTTCCCAAATCTCCGAGTCTGCGTGTGCTCAACATTCAGAATTGTCAGAAACTAGAATTCCATGTACATGCACCTTGGTACCACCAATCACTGACATCTTTGTACTTGATTGATAGCTGTGACTCACTCATGTTCTTGCCTTTAGATCTTTTCCCAAACCTCAAGTCCCTAGATATTTGGGGATGCAAAAATCTGGAAGCACTTACTGATCTTTCAGCATCAGATGCTGCTACTCCAAATTTCAAATCCCTCAATTCCATGTGCATAAGGCATTGTCCAAGTTTCACATCATTTCCCAAGGGAGGATTTGCAGCTCCAAAGCTCAACTTGTTAACCATAAACTACTGTCAGAAGTTGAATTCTTTGCCTGAAAATATGCATGAATTTATGCCAAGCTTGAAAGAACTTCAACTGAGGGGTTGTCCACAGATTGAGTCATCTACTACGAGGCCACTCAGGATTCGAATTTCAAACAAACTCATGGAAGGGAAACAAAATCATTCTGATCCTATCTTTGCAAGGTTGGAAGGTCTTGCCTCTGTTCATAGTCCGTCATCAAGTTAGACACCACCGCAGTGTTAATGCGTTAGATGTGTTAAGAATAAATTAGTCAACTAATATTGATTAGTCTTTATTAGTATTGATATTATAATTAACAATATTCATTACGCTATCAATTATAGTCAACTTAGATGAATATAAATATACTATATCAGTATGGTCACATTAGACACATGCAAGCATTCACACAAAAATACATTCCTTACAGATGGTAAGCAATCACAAGCCTTTCATTGAAACAAATATTGCAGGAAACTAAGTGTAACTTGTGAGTAGTCATACATTATCACCAAGCATTCACACCAAAATACATTCTTTACATGGTACCAGAGCAGATTCTGATTCTGTGACCTGTCTGTCTCTGTTCTTCACTAACGTTGTCGACGTCAGCATTTGCCGCTGACAGCACCACCTTTGAGATTTTTCAATTTTGGTCACATACAATCGTTCGTCGCTGTCAACTCTTGTGACCACTTATCAAACAAGCAGACCACTACAAGGAGATCACTTATCAAGCATCATCCTCCAAGGCGTTGCCTCAGCACACTGGTTTTAGATTTGGTCTAGGTGTTTGCTTTTGGTGGATGAATACCTAAATTCTATTAGTGATTACTTTTCTTTCCACCGATGACAATCAATCCGTTGGTGACTCTTTTACCACATATAGATCATATTAGTGTTGACTTTTGTTTCCACCGACAACGATCAATCCGGTGGTGACTCTTTTCCCACATACATACCACATTTTTTTTTACCCTTCCTTTACTGACAATTATATGAAACATTTCCTCATATAAAATACTCACTCATTCTTCACAAATTCTCATTCCACCTCACATTCTCTCCTTCTCTTTTATACATTTTCTTCTGAGTAGTGTTCATCCTCTAATGTTCCACCGTTGACCTTTCATACAAAGGTTCATCTCATTTTGTATGGATAGTATGAATGGTCAAAGAACAATGTTCCACTCGGCAGGTTCACACCCTCTGTCTGGATTTGGATTGCTCATCAGAGTATCCTTTTTCCATCTTCTCCTTCTGAGGATGTGCGAGAGGAAACAAACCTTCCCCTCCTCTTCCTCCTTAATCTTCTTCAAAAAACATTTATACTATATATAGTATAATTTATGTCAATGTTGTTGAGAAAAGTTGATTGAAAATTTGTTTAAACACATTTCAAATTGTATTAAACGAAAATCCTAAAAAACAGTTTAGATTATATAATCTGAATCGAGCATTTTTAATATTTTGCAGGGCGCGTTAGAAAAGAGTCGGGTGGAAAAAGAAATTACCTTGTTTATATTAAAAAAGATTCGACAAATGAAAGATAATGACTATTTATCACACTTATCATTTGTACCGCTTTCGCTCTTTCTTTCTGTTTTCCTTAAAAACAAAACAAGCAATGCGTCAGATACACTAAGGGTTTGTTTGGTAGGGCATGTTTTTGAACTTATAGCTTATATTTCTAAACTCATTTGACTAAAAAAACTCGTTTGGTAACAATCACTATCTCACGAGGTTATAACTTATTTTTATGAGCTTATAATGGTCTATGGTAGTTATTATTTTTTATCTCAATTTTACCTTTGCAATCTCAATTGAAAAAAAAAGAATATTAATTAAATGCATTTTTTTTTGTTATTTCATATTTATAAGCTACTTCAACCGCTAATTTTACCAAACACTACAAATTCAATCAGTTAACTTATCGGCTCTCAGATATATGCTAGCTTGTTAGTCATCCTCTATAAACTAACTTCTTAACTATCCACTATTTGTTATCGAACAAAATCTATAAAGTGAAGATTAACATTAAGACTTTGTTTGGGAGTTTGGAGGAGAGGGGGAAGGGAAGGCTTTGGGGTGGAAAATATGAGGAAAAATGGAGAAATCTTTTAAAAATTTAGGTTTAATTGCATGTTTGATCCCTTATGTTTATTTTAGTTTTTAAGTTGGTTCCTTATGTTTTAAAAGTTTCAAGTTGGTCCCTTACGTTTTAAAAATTTCAAGTTGGTCCAAAACGTTACTCCCGTTGGAATAAGTTAGTCCCTTCAGTCACATAACAGTTAAAGATTTGAGTTGACAATATGGATGATGGAACTTTACTTATTTAGAAAATCAGTTTTAACACATTATTTTAATTTTTTTGTTTTATTAAACTCAATATCGTGTCGCGGAAGGGACTAACTTATTTCAACGGGAGTAACGTTTTGGACCAACTTGAAACTTTTAAAACGTAAAGGACCAACTTGAAACTTTCAAAACATAAGGGACCAAATTAAAAACTAAAATAAACATAAGGGATTAAACATGCAATTAAGCCAAAAATTTAAAAGACTAATTTTTTAGAGAACGATAAATTAATGTATATGATTACTATATTTTTTATTTTAAAAGTATTGTAACAACATAGATTAAATTTGAATAATTCGTATAAACTCTTCAAAATCCCCAAAAACTCTCTTTCAATACAATTTTTTACTTCCCCAGACGAGGAGAGCTTTATATTATCAAGAAAAGTTAACCCCCAAAACCCTCCCCTTCCATTTTCCTCTATTTCTTTCACTTGTTTTTTTCCCCAAGCTCTCCCCTCTCTTCCCTTCCAAACTCGTAAACAAAGCCTAGAGAATCCTTCGTAAAAAAACATTTCAATTTAATAGATTTAAAAACACTAATAATAAAGGATAAGATTTGTGTTAGGGATAATAGCTGCACCCATAGTCCATACTTACCCGGTGGATATGCGCAAAAAATATTCAATGAGTTGAGTAAGATACACTTTATAGGTGAATAAACCCTCATTTGGGTCCTTGAGAGTGTACCTCGCTATCAGGCACATCCCTAGATCACCGAAACGAATCAAAAACTCCCCCAAAGTCTCTTCCGTTAGTCATTGAGGTCCAAAACGTTAACTCAACGTTAACAGTGCTGACATGTCCGCTATACTTGCCACTTCAGATGTTGTATTGGCCTGCCACGCTGGCAAGGGACTAAGTTGCTAGGTGAGGGACCAAAATAACCACAATTATGTTTCTACCTTCATCTTCTCCAACACCTGCAATTCCTTCATCTTCTCCAACACTACTCATAAACTCATGCTTCCCAACACCTCTGTCCATAAATGACCATATTCATATTCAAAATCAAAATTCAAAATTGATTTTCCTTCTTTATCTTCTTTATCATCAATTCAAAATCCATAATCCAAACATAAACAATCCTAAAATTCCTCAAAATTCCATGGTTGTTCATGCTCAAATCTATGACTATTTTGGGTTTAATTTTTGAGTGTTGTGATTTTTGTTTGAGTGTTGGGTGAAAAAGATGAAGGAGAAGGAGAAGAAGTTGAAGGTGTTGTGCTGGGTTCATCAAGATCACGCCTCTTCCTTTTCTTTTTCAATTTTTTGAATTTTTTTATTTTTTGAATTTCATTTATTTAATTTAAAAATATTATGTGGCTTTTTAATTTTTTTTAATTTAATAATTACACACGTGGCATGCCACATGGGCGTTGAATAAGTCAAAATTGGTCAAAAAGACCACTATTGCAAAGGGGCTAATTATTAAGGGGCCAAAATTGTAGTTTTCGTACATAGGGGACTAAAATTGCAACTTTTTAAAAGTTATGGGGGGAAAGTCCACTTTAGCCTATAATTAACCATTAAGCAATATTAGAAATTCTTTAAAATCAAAAGAAAGCAATACCAGACATTTTTCTTGGCAGTTTGCAAAGAATAGACTTGTACAACGTGTGCAATTTATAGTCTTTTAAAAAAATTGTTACTTACATTCCATTAATTAAAAACGCTTGACTGTGTTCGAATGATGTTAAATCACACTCAAGTCTCAACAAATAATGCTTGAGAATGAGAACAAGGTAAATTATTATACTGGTAAAAAAATGGAATTATTTGAGGTTGTGCCACATGCATTTTTCAAAGTTATTTATTTATTTTTCGTACTTTTTAAAGGCAATCTACGTATTTATTTTTTCTTCTTGTTTTAGTGTTTAGACTTTAGAGTATGGGTTTCTTCCCCTTTATAAATAAATCTATTGGTTTCCTTTCTGTATGAGAGATAATCAAAATCAAGAATGAAAAATTAAACAACAAATCAAGTTTTTTTTAGAGAAACAAAACAAATTATTTTAGTATAATTTTAGAACAATTTAAGATTTAATATATTTCCTTTCAATTGCAATTTTCGGATTTAATATAATGTTTTCATATTCTTTTCAACATAATATTTTCATATTATTTAGTTTGAATTGTTTGTCTGACAAACACACACACACACATTTTTTTTAGGGAAATACATACATACATATTCATAAAAAATACAATTAGGATTAATATTTTTTTAAAGGAGTTTTTTATTTTCATGTTAGTCTTTCATATTTTCTTTGATATTATTATACTCTTAATTTATCAAAATTAAAAAGCTTAAAAGTATTTGAATTTCAGAGAGAAGCTAAACTCTATAAAAAAGGACGACTCCTTTGCACAAAAACTTGAGATTAAGGGTGTATTAATTGTGTGTGTAAATTAGTTTTTTTTTTTTTTAAGAATCAAAAATGGAATATATTAACAAAGGCAGTGAAACTTCTCTAGCACAAGGTGTACTAAAGAGACCACCCCAAGAAACAATCAGTCAAACATAACAATTACAGAAACATAGGTCAGTCGATAACTAAACAAAGCAAAGGGTCCGACCACCATCTTTGGGAATCGTACACAAACATGACATTATTAGTTTTCAGCCACCATAAAGAATGAAATTTAACTTTATCCATGAGTTGCCTAATGGGGGTTTGGGTGTTATTAAAAAGTCTGTTGTTACGTTCATTCCAAACCAACCATATACACAGAAGCCATATAAGTTGGAGAAAAGATCGATGTTTCTTCGAATGACCTGTATAGTGAATAAATTGAGTGAAATGTTCACCAATATTGTGAGGATCCACTCCTGAAACGCCAATCCATGACCTAATGAGCTGCCACAAGGAAATGAAAACATCACAACGGAGAAACAAATGAGACATTGATTCGTCGATTTCACACCCTGCCACGCATCTCACGACTTCTTGATGTAAAATGTTGCGCCGCATGAGGTTGGTTTTGGTGGTCAGCCTATCCTGCAACAGTCTCCACATGAATATCGATACCTTTAGAGGAACCTGTTTATGCCAAACCATATCTCCCAAAGCATCAGCTGAGAGGGATGTCTGTGTAGTCAGAATCTGATAAACACCACGCACAGTGTACCCGCCAGCAATGTTAGGATCCCACTGCCGCCTGTCAGAAACATCAGACTGCAAAACAATACCATTAAGTAAATGCCTACACTCTACTAACATCTCCTTCTCTCACGCTCATAGTCTTCTCCTCCAACTCCACACCTCGCCTCAACCAAGAGCACACAAATCAACCACCGTGCTCAGCTTATTTGTAGCTAAATCAAATAAACGAGAAAAACGCGTTCGCAAAGGAACATTGCCTAGCCACCTGTCAAACTAAAAGAAAGTGTTTGTTCCATCCCCTACCTTTCTCGTTACTCATTCAGCAAACCAGCCCCCGTCATCTTCACCTACCCCATCCCTAATCTTCGCTATCTCCCTCCACCAAGAAGAAGTACTCCGGCCCCCAACCTCCAACCTTCCTGCCTCCTCACCATACCTTGTCGCCAACACTCTATACCAAAACCCTCCTCTATCTACCAACATACTCTAACACCATTTAGCTAACAAAGCATTATTAAACTCCCTCAACTGTCTTACCCCCAACCCTCCATACTCCTTTTGTAAGCTAACAGTGCTCCAAGCGATCTAGGAAATTTTCCTGTTATCCTCACTCCCTCCCCAAATTTTTTTTTTTGAAAATAGATTCAATGGAAGAGATTATACCTAAAGGAGCTTTGAAAAAGGAAAGAGCATAGACAGGCAGAGAGGTCAGGACAGACTTGAGAAGAACCAATTGGCCCCCAAAAGAGAGAAAACGACTTTGCCACCTTGACAATCTAGACTTAATGGTATTCACCATAGGTTCCCAGAACGTTAACCTCCTGGGATCACCGCCAATCGATAGGCCCAAGTACAAGAAGGGAATCTTGCCCACCTTACAATTTAAAATAGAAGCCGCCTTATACAACCAAGAGTCCGCAATATTAACACCAACCAGCTAACTTTTATGAAAATTTACTTTCAACCCTGACATCACCGCAAACAAGGACAACACCGCACGCAATGCTCGCCCATTGGCCCAACTCTTTTCACCTAATAACAAAGTGTCATCTGCAAACTGGAGATGAGAAACCACTACTGAATTTGAATTACCAATCCCGAAGCCTTTAAACAAATTATTCTCAGCCATCGACGTCCTCATAACATTTAAACCTTCGGTTGCTAGCAAAAAAAGGAAAGGAGAAAGAGGGTCCCCTTGACGCAGACCCCTCTTAAAAGGAAACTCATCTGTAGGGCTTCCATTTACTAGAATTGAAGCAGTGGTTGTAGTCACACACTCTTTGATCCATTTTCTCCACAAAACCAAAAAAGACATTTTTTGCATTACCGCTTCCAGATACCCCTAAGTCACATTTTTTTACACTTGCGTTAGTTAAGTAACGTAGGGGTATTTTTCAGAATTTCAGCTGGGCGCGAGCGAAAAGTGCAGGGGGGAGAGCAGTAATAAGTTTTTTTTACACTTGCGTTAGTTAACTAACGCAGGAGTATTTTTGAAAGTTCAGCTGGGTGGGAGAGAAATGTGCTGGTCGAAGAGCAGTAATCAAAAAATAGTGGATTGTAATGGACTAATGGACCTTTGTGATCCATCCATTAGGATCCAAATCCATATTCATCAAATCCATCCATTTTACCACCCCTAATCCTAAATACCCTTACCAGTAGTACTGAAAAATCCTCAACTAGAAAGAACACACAAGAACTTGAGGACATGCTTACGAAATTCAGGCAAGCATCCCTACAAATGAGCAGTGTCATGTTGTAAAGAAAATATAGGGTAATGAACTAATGACAATTGTGCTTGGGGAGGAAGAAAGAAGGAACAATAATTGCGTATTATGAAGGCTAGAAGGTAACAAAAACCATTGTTACAAGGAGTTGGAGGGATTAGACAAGTTCGTGCTTGAGAGTGAATATTGCTTGAGAGTGGATATTAGTGTCAAAGAAGAAAAGATTGCTAGCAAAGACAAAGAAGGTTATCATGTGTTGGTGGCACAATCAATAAAGAAAGAAGAAGTGAATAAAAAGAGTAAGAAGAAGGCAGCGAAGGACATTGTGGCTATGCATATCACAATGTCCAATTCATAAATAAACGTAAGAGCTAACCATGAAAGGTAACAACATCTATCGCTATAGGTAATGTGGATTACCAAAAAGCCTTGGTGGATCTTGGATAAAGTGTAAATATCATTTAGATTTCTACTCTGCCCCAAGCACAATTCGCTCCTACTCAGCTAAAAATACCATAATGCCTCTGTGTTAGTTAAGTCACGTTGCGTGACTTAACTAACGCACGTTGTAATGTATGCGTGACTTAAGTAGCGCTGTGTGACTTAAGTCATTTATCAGCAAAACAGAGACACAGTGCCTCATTTTTCCAACTTCTCCAAACACGAAATTTTCCTCTCCAAGTGTGATTTTCACCATTCTTGTGCCTTTCAAAGCCAATTTCTCCCACAATATCAAGTAAGTGATGATTATCCTACTTCATTGCATTTTTTTGGTTGAAATTTTAGAATTTTATAAGAAATTTAACATATTTAGGTTTATATAAATTTTGCTTGCATGTTAGTTTTTATGATTGTTAGTGATAAATTAAGTTAGGAATAGTATATTAGATGTTGTTTAGAGTGAAATGTGGTAGTTTTAGGGTTTTGAAATTGTTTGATTTGAAGTTGATTGAAATATGGACTCTAGGTGTTTGTTAAAATGTCTCAATGAATTTTCTTTTGATTTTTTCAATGTTAATGATGAAATTGGTTAGAAATATGTTTGTTAATGTTGATTATAGTTAGTTTGACTACACTGTGGTAATTTACGGATTGAATTGACACTGGTGAAATATTAGTGTTGTTGTTGAATTGTTAGAAATGACACAATGTCCGTGTAAAAATGTGTCATTGATATTTTGCTTTTTGAAATGTTGTGCAGATATGTCTCGGAGGAATACGTCTCAGAGTCCGCCTGAGCCGCCTCAAGATAAGAGTGACAGATTTAGGGCATGGAGGCCTGCCACTACTAGTAGTTTATGAAGGGAGAAACAAGCATTATGCCCTCCTATGACTGGTCGAGGGAGAGGTGGGGGAACGAGACTTGGTAGAGTTGATGCTGTTGGGGGATCAACGTCACAGACAGGTCCATCCCAGACGGTGGACCTGACACAGTATCAACTGGATTATGAGGTGTATGAGCAGGCGCAAGCGTATCATTTTGAGGAGCCTCAGCCTCACCAGTATCAGTTTGATGCGTATCAGCAACATCAGTATGAGGATCATCATGAGCAGCCTCATATTGAGCAGCCTCAGCAGAAGGATGATATTGATCAGCCTCAGCAGCATGATGGTGGGGGTCGTTTTCAGGAGATGTCGAGGCTGGTGTACGAGGCCGGACCGACGGCTATGCAAGGGGGCCTTATGAGCTCATACTTTTACCTCACTTTGGTGGACATGTGGCATGCAGGATTTGGGTTGATGCTGATGTAAGTATATTTTAATGTTTATTTTATTTCATTTACTATTTATATAACTTATTCTAATTATTATTTTACTTATTTAATGTTAGAATTAAAATTTATGTTAGAATATATTTAATGTTTATTTTACTTATTATTTATTTAACGATGTTGTTTGTTGTTTTTTGTTTTTGTATTTCAGTTTCGGAAAAAAAAGGATGAAAGGTATCTCTCAAAGGGAAGAAGCTGAGCCTTAAAAACCTGACAATCCCTCAGCCGTGTGAACAAAACCAATGGTTTTGGGATGAACTGAATATGCCCGGTCTTACTCCCCTCCTGACTAGTGGGTACGAGAACATCTCTCACGGGTTCGTTTATACGATGTCAGAGAGATGGCATGAGGAGACTAGCAGCTTCCATCTACCTGTTGGGGAGATGACCGTCACACTAGATGATGTGGCGTGTCTCCAAGGCATCCCCATCACTCGGAGGTTCCTTCCTGACCATCACAGGGTGCTGCTCACATCAGTTTTGGTGTACTGATGAGGCGCTACGAGGAGCTCTTGAATAGGTGTAATCAGCTGCTTGAGATTGACACACAGGAGGAACAAGACGAGCGAGCTCATGTTAAGTTGGCATGTATTAAGGCGTTTCTGTTGCTCTTGCTTGGCTGGACTATTTTTTGCGGCAAGAACAACAAAAATATTAATTTGTTGTGGCTGCTTACGCTGCAAGATATGGACGAGTTGGATAGCTGGTCATGGGGTGGGATGTGACTTGCTTTCTTATATGAGCAGCTATCTCTTACCTCCGACTAATCTGTGGCCTCCTGTGGTGGTTACATGACCTTGCTTGTGGTAATATTTGTTTTTCTTCTTTTTTACTTATTGGATCGTAAATGTATAGTTGTTTGCATAATAATTTTGCTGATATAAATTTATTTCTTTGTGTTTGCAGGGATGGACTTTGACACACTTCATGAACATCATTCCGAGGATTGAAGATGGTGCCTACGACCCTACTGTTGCCCCGCTTGTGAGTCAATGGAAACCTCCCAGGGGCTTTTCTAATCCTGGACACAACCGAGCTGCCATTGATTCGTTGGACCATTCTCATGTCACCTGGAGGCCGTACGAGAGACGACGACGCATCACACCCTTTCAGGACATATGCTGGTACTCTAGACGGATCATGGTCGGCAGCGACAAGTTGGTCTGTCACTTGCCAGAGCGGGTTCTTAGGCAGTACGAGTATGTCCAGACACGGCCCAGGCCTCCTACAAACATTGAGGCTCTTGCGGCAGATGACGTGGCCCAGGCCTTCACGGAGTTTGCTCTACATGTCCTCAACCATCAGCAGAGGGTTCATCCGGTTTCGGATAACCAGCCGTGGGCTCATACTAAGGGGTACATGAGATGGTTCGTTAGAGTATCACATCCTATTGTGAACCCCCCTGCGGCCATTCCTAACTACGCAGCTGATGTCCCTCCTCGTCCTATCCCTCCTTACGAGGAGGTTATTGTTGAGCAGCAGTGGGCCAGACATCCTCCCGACCCATACCAGATCATTAGCAACATCAGGGCCATAGTGGACGGTGCAATGGGGCATCCTGATGTGTTTCGTAATCTAGAGGAGGTTATGCGCTTGATGCAGGGCATACAATCTAAGTGGAGCATGCTGGAGCAGATGCCGACTCCGCGGAGGAGGAGTAGGAGTCCACGGGATGGACCATTATGACTTTTTGTAGTTTTTTATGACATTTTGTTGGATTTGGTTGTAATCCTATTACACTTGTGCTTTTTAGCATTTTTATGACATTTTTCGTTATTTTATTCCGTTGTTTTATTCCGTTATGTTTCGTAATTTAATTATGATTTAATGCTTGATTGAATGAATGCTTGAATGAATTTGAAAAATGCATGCAATTGAATGAATGAATGAATGTATGAAAGAAGGACTGAAAAAAATCAGGGAAAATAGAGGTTCTGCCTCTTCTGGTTTTTTGCACAGACTGGGCGTGAGTTAACTCACACATGTGTTAATGGCTGCGTGATTAACTCACGCAATTCTTTATACATGCGTTAGTTAAGTAGCGCATTGTTTGTTAACTAACTCATAGTTTTACACTTGCGTTAGTTAACTAACGCAGGGGCATTTTCGGCAACAATGCAGGGCGCGAGTGTTTTGTGCTGGGGGAGAGCAGAAATCAAATTGTTTTTCTCACATCAAAAGTTTCCTAAACACACATTGAAATGACGCAAATACTTTCGGCGATAATTAACTACGTAATGACGCAAATACCTTCGACGGTAGTTAACTACCACTGATCAAATTGGCAGCAGTTAACTACCGTTGGGTCAGCTACACTTAACTACCGCTTGGTCAGAGCATCAATTGTGATTTAGTGCGTTTTGGTCGAAAAAATCAAAATAAACCAATACTTATTCGGAATGCTACGAAACTTTGCATATCCACTATATATATTTTTATAGAGTTGTCTTCAAAATTTCGTAAAATTTCAATTAACTCTCAATTTATTTTGATTTTTCGACCGAAACACGTAAAATCACTGTGATGCTCGTGTTCAATGGTAATTAAGTGTAGCTGACCCCATAGTAGTTTACTGCTCTCGGTTTGCTCAGCGGGCCAACTACCATCGTGGGTATTTGTGTCATGTCATTTCGATGTTTGTTTATAAAACTTTTAATGTGAGAAAAAACATTTTCACTTATGCAGAATCGCATCGCATCACAAAGAAAGAACCATGGTGAAAGCGAAACCGCACTTGATCTTTGCATACGGAACATTGAAACAAGGATTCCCCAACCACGGTTTAATGGAAGATCTAAAAACCAGTGACGACGCTGTTTTCATGAATACATACTCGACACAGAAACCGTATCCTCTTGTGATTGGACCCCACGGAATACCGTACCTGATCAACCTACCCGGGTCGGGTCATCGTGTAAAGGGAGAGGTTTACGCGGTTTCGGATGATGCTGTGGTTAGGTTGGACGAATTTGAAGGTGTGGGAAATGGGTATTATGAGAGGGTTCCGGTGGTGGTTGTGACGGAGGGTGGGGCGAAGGTGGAGGCGGAGGGGTATTTTGGGCATAGAAGTTTTGGGGAGAAGCTGTGGAAGATGAAGGGTGAAGTTGGGTTGATGGAGTATAGGGAGAATGATGCGAGGGAGTATGTGAAGAAAGACGACAGACCTGGTTGTAGAAACAGCATTCTTGATTTTGTAAGTAGTTAGTTTATGTTTTGTGTTCATCGTATGAACAATATATCAACATGTTGTAATCATTTTATAAGAATTTTATGTATATATGGGTGATGTATGATTGTCTATGAATTACAAAAACGAATATCAGATACTTCGACAAAGATAATGCTTTGAGAAAATGTTACAATTCAATGTAATAATCTACATTTATGTCGGACACAATAACTATCCGACATTGGAACACGTCTAATTTGAAGAATAATTTGTTACATAGATGATTGTATATATTCTATGTTGTTTGTTGCACTGTGAGTAGAATCGTGTGTCATCTTCTATGTTTAGTCTTTATTCATAGTAATTTTTTTGTTATTGGTATATGCTGTTTGCCTCTTGTGCTATCTATGATTTATGTGATTAAGTACTGTTGTGTCGTGTCCTACATATCTTTCTACTTTTATTTTTGAAATTAATTCAAACATATGCTTCATGCCCTGGTTATGTCATGATACACATTTTGTTCTGATAACACTATGCATTTGCATATTGTCTAGCTTTGAAATTATGACACATTTTATCTCTCAAAGTTTTATGCAATCAATAGATACACCATTCAGCTGCTGTCAGTATGAGCCATAGATATTAATTTATGTTTAATTTCGTGTGCTATGCAAGTTAAATGTATATTGCATACAATAGCTATTTTATAATGAATTTTGATAAAATTTGATCTGGTTTTTTTCATAAAAATACATGTTTTATTTTTTGCTATTACACGCATTAAGTAAAAACCTCTTATGAGGATGGAAAAAAAAAACTACGATTGGACTGACCCTTGCTCTTGAGTGAAGCTCTGGGACTCCATATTCTGACAATGATATGAGTAGTATTATTTCTTTTGCTCATCAATTTTGTCATTATATAATATAATGTATCAACGCTAGTGAATGAGATAGAGCATTAGAGCCTTAAAATGCCCTTTATCATGAACAATTGGACCATGTTTAAAGTCAGAAACATTATATATTATCAACAAATGAACCTCTTTTGAATTACAGTTGCTTCTTCTTTTGATAATGATTACTTCTGCTTTTTTATCTTTGTCTGAGAATAAAAAGAGAATGTTTTCTATCGATAATGAATTGGTCTAAGTGGTAAAGAACTTGAGTCCCTTAAATATATGGTTAGATGTTCTATTTCAGCTTAATATGTACAGAAAAATTCGATTGAGAAAGAAGAACCCGACTTTAGTATCCCACAAGTTCTCACAGAGATTTCTCGGTTGGAATAATATTTATTTTTAGTTAAGAGGATTTATTTTTGTTTATCATATATCTTTTTGGCACTATTGTACAAATTAATTTTTTTATATTCGATAGTACTCTCTTCGTCCCTATATATAAACAACTTTTTATTAGAGGTAAAGGATGCTTATATATATATGGACGGAGGGAGTATTGCAATAGATGGTAAAAAAAATTATTAAGAGATTTATTATTGTTACATTCTTGGAATTATATTTTTTAGTTAAGTAATTGTTGTTGACAATTGTTATAAAGACATATACTAATAAATTAAAAAAATTAAAGTTTTATGTTGAAAAAAAATATTTTTAAAGAAATTAAACACACTTCTTTCTAGAGATTCTTGGAATTGGGTATGGACACTTAAAATCCCAGCTAGCATTCAATTCTTCCTTTGACAAGTGATGCATCTTGTGATCCCAACACGAACTATACTGAATCATCAAGGTATCCCATTAGACTTCATTTGTCCTATTTGTGATAATGAACCTGAGACCCTAGTGCATTGTTTGTTTAATTGCAACCGAGCAAAAGCTATATGAAACTTGATGGTGAGTCCTAGTTTCGGTTTTCCTGGGGAAGATAGCTCGATATTCATGTGGTCCCATGATAGTGTTGACAAGTTTGGCATTGTGATTCCTATTACCATGTGGAGTATTTGGTGTGCTGGAAATGCAAATGTTTTTGATGATATAAACATGCCTCTAATGACTTCTTTGTCAAAGATCAAAGTTATGACTCGTGATGTTACTTAAGTTTTCAGCGGTATGCATAAGGAGCTTACTAGCATTCAACCTCAACTTATTTCATGGCAAAGAGGTCATCCTGACTCATATATTCTTAATGTGGATGGTAGTGCTCAAACTAACTCGGGGATGGAAGGATTTGGTGGCTTAATTAGAGACTTCGGTGGACAATTTATATATGGCTTTCATGGTAATATTGGCTACTCAAATATTCTTCATACCGAAATCTTGGCATTAATGCATGAGATTCAAATTTGTTGGAATGAAGGTCTGAGACACATTATTTATTACACTGATTCCATGCATACTATTCACCTAGTGCAACATGTTGATGTTTTCACTCACCACTATGGAAATGAGATAACTATTATTAGAAAATACATGGCTAAAAATTAGACTTTTCAACTATGTCACACTCTCAGGGAGGTTAATATATGTGCTAACTTCTTAGCCAAGCTTTGAACAAGGTCTACGGGTGATATATTGATTTTGCTTAATCCTCCCGTTGAGCTTCGTTTATCACTTATGGCATACAATTTGGATGTTGCTTATCATCGGGGTCAATAGTTTCTTTTTTATTTTTGTTTTTGCTTTGTTTTTTTCTCATGTAAAAAAAGAAACACTTCGTTCGAGATAATATTTTTATATTTAGTTCTTCAACATATAGCCTAACTCTTGTCAGCATTTCAGTAACAATCAAAATCGTGAAATCCTTAATGCGACTGCGACTGACCCAATTGTTATTTAAAACCTAGTTTTGTGATAGTGCTTTCTGCTTTTTTTAATCTTGTGCTATTCCCTCAACAACAACAAAACTTGTATTATGTATGATGATTTATATCATTGAGTATTGTTGTGTTGTGTCCTATTTTCTTCATACTCTAATATTTGGAGTTGATTCAAACATATGCTTCATGCCCTGATCTTGTCAATTGTCATGATACACATATTTTGATCTGATATAATATAACATGGTTGGTTATCGTTTAGCTTTATTGCAGTCATCGTTAACTTAAAGCTCTGATTAATTTAAATTTCAAAGTTTTATGGAATCTAGTCAAATATATACAACTTTTGCTACGATACATGTACTCCTATTAAGTAATCACTTCTTATTTATTCAAAAAAAAAAAAGTAATCACTTCTTATCTTAAAAGAATACTACATCGTGCTTGAATTATTAAATCCTTCATGAGAGAAGATTCAAGAATGGTCTAGAGGGATGTTTCAGTCTTTTATGCTTTTGTGTGTAGTCGTTAGCCACATCCAAGTTATTTAAAATAAGAGTAAAGATCCATTTTAATCGCGGCAAAATTTAAGTTTCATAATATAATGTCACTTGATTGAGAGAAACTCTCTTCAACCTCGAAAAACTTGGTTTGAGACCGGCACCAGAGTCCAATATAAAAATATTAAACACTCAAATTGTCTTGATTTTGTCATTCTTACCATTGGAGTAAACTGGTTTCACATGATTTTTTTTAGGGAAGGATTCACATTTTTCATTGGTAACGAATGACTATTCATTCTAGCAAAAAAACAGTATGTTAAAACCAAGAAAATTGATTCATGATATCCTTAATTTTAAAAATAAATAAATTGTTGCTCAAAAAATAAAAATTGTTGAGGAGTGCGAATATTTCATGTATCAAAAGCAAGATAGGGTTTTGCTACACAACTATTTGTAATTGTCGATTTCATATTGTTTTGTATTTAAAGATATTGAAAGGAAATATCAATGTTCATATGGCGGTAAAAGAAGGCTAAGTTAACAAAATTTAATGTATCAGATATAAAATTCAGTTCAAAAACATCAATTTTTATTGACATAACTTTTTCTATTTTTTATTATAAATAAGACTGTAAGTAGTACTTCAAATTTTATGAACAACCAGTAATAAGGAACCAAATTAGGAATTTTAAGAGATAACAGGTTTCTGCATATGCATTGCATTACAAGATCATGAGCACACCAAACACGTTCTAATTACAAACATGTAGTAAACCAACTTCATAACTGATCACACATAATACTGATAATAATCCATTCATATTTGATTATCTTGAAAGTCCCTTGCTGAATCACTTCTCTAGGGACAATTTGGTCATCAACATTTACAAGCACAGTTATACTGTTGAGTGCAATCAGCAAATCCCTTGCCTGAGTCTGCATCAGGACCTTCAGTCCTAAAAATGGAACAACTCCAGCCTTCACCACACTTGCAAAATGTTTCACTGCCATTGTCACTGCTACTCTCAATTTCAGGTGTCACAGCTCCACCATCACTGCATGCATAAAGAGTTTGTCAACATCTAGCTGTGCAATATATATGGTAAAATTCTTCCAAAAATGAATTATAATACTTTAAAATAAGATAGAAAAAATTGATTATATAAGCCTAGATTTGTGGCATATTTGATAGGTGTCAAGTCGAACCGATTTTATCTCAAGAGTTAATTCTAACATGAAACTGATTCAAAGTTTTTTGTGTCTAAAAATTGGACTCTGGATCAAATCGGTAAGACTTCCGCTGTAACAATAGTTGAATCGGATTACAACTAAATAAATAAGTAAAAGAATAAAATAAAAAACGTAAAAATGACAATTAGTTGAGCTGACAACAGTTAAACGGGTTATAACCCGGTTCAATCTGAAACAATGAAACTGTAATGTAATAAGGATCAAATTGACTAAGGAACTAGTTGATTCTCGATTAACCAGTCGAACCAACCAATTCATTCGATTTTGAAAAATATTAAAAATCATTTTACATTTAACTCATTTTGATCCAAATCATTTCAATGCTAGTAAAATTAAAATAGGCAAAAGAGCAGTGTGTGACATACAGTGTGCAGGTGCAATTTTCACCGCATTTAACAAAAACTTTCCCAGCATCAGGTCCAGTAGTCCTAGTTATAACACATGTCCAACCTTTACCAGTCTTGCACAACACATTACCCAAGCCCAGGCCTGAGTTTTTGTCTTGAACTACCACTTTCCTGCACAAAGCTTATTGGTTTAATTATGATTTATTTATGAATGAAAATGGAACAAGAAGAGTATTGGTGCTACAAATTAATATTAATAAATAAAACTATATCGATGAAATAAGGATGAAAAAATGAAACTGGATTAGACTGACCCTTGCTCTTGAGTGCAGCCCTGATGGGACTCCATATTCTCACAATGATACGAGTAGTATGATTTCTTTTGCTTATCAAATTTTGTCATTATATAATCTATCAACTAGTGAATGAGGTAGAGCCTTGAAAAGTCAGAACTGCCCTCTATCATGAATAACTGGACCACGTTTAAAGTCATAAACAGCCTCTTTATCAATAATTGAACCTAGATTGAAAACTACTGCTGCTTTTTTGTCCTTGACCTCAGAAAGAAAAAAAAAAATACTACCTCCATCCTCAATTATAAATTTGTTTTGTCTTTAAAACATCACCCAATGATCTTTAACTTAATTCAAGTTTTAGACATTGTTGAAACAAAATGTGTTTAACATTACCCTTTGAGTTTTGATGATAATAAGGTATTAAAAATTGTCAATTGGATATGCTAATATTTGTACGAAGTGTACAACCACTATCTTCATTACTCTGCTTATATGTCTGCTAGTACAAGAACAACAGTTGTGCCTGCAACGGTGTTCCTCCATACTGGGAATGGATTTGAAATTGATCCTTCATAGGACAATAAACAAATCAGGCAAC
>Ga0315913_1000382_pt1 | contig 37999 bp, 29 predicted proteins | sample MpolsnodulesMG_FD_207736 | JGI IMG/M metagenome (GOLD analysis project Ga0315913, IMG submission 207736) | Medicago polymorpha root nodule microbial communities from Los Angeles, California, United States - small nodules | ecosystem: Host-associated > Plants > Roots > Nodule | place: USA...
TAGGGGGGTAAATCAAAACAAAAATATTTTACAGGGGGGTAAATCAAAACAAATATTTTACAGGGTGTAAAACCAAAAATGACCTATATTACAGGGGGTAAAGCACCATTAACCCCAAATAAAATAATGTAAGCAAATAAAAACAAGACCTTGGTGCATGTGAACTAATCCAGGAAAAACTCTATAGAATATTTTTAAGGACGAAAGTAGTATAATCAACAAAGTTGATAATCACTTTTATTTATAGAGAAACTTTTCTTTCTTTTTTTTTACAAAGAGAAACTTACATTTTGATTCGGAGATATTAATTCAACAATTTCGAAGACATGAAAACCTAGCAAACTCGCAAAAATACTCTCATCACAACATTTTTGTACTTTATTAGTATTGTTTAAACTTCATGCAAATCTCACAACTCTAGCATTCTCTTTCCAATACTGCCATTTACCTCACTTAAGAAATGATATTAGTCTTCACTATTAAGAAAAGCGATAACATCAAAGCTTCCATCACTTGAGTTGCCATCACCACCACCACAAGTTCTCTTTCATCATCATCATCTCCTAAAATTGCACCCATTTCTGTTGGGTCGACAAAAAAGAAATTTGGATCTAATGGAAAATTATGAGTGAAGTAATAGTTATATAAAAAAAATTCAAAAAAATAATAGTAATATAATCAATGAATATCCAAACTAACAGTATAGTATAATCAATCAGAGTGAGAGAAAATTAAAGACTTAGTCGGAAATAAATGTTTTTAAAAGGTATATATGCATGGTCATGCAAAAAGAAACTCCAACTATGCAAAGTCTAAAACTCACACACTAGCTTGTGGACAAAAAGAGAATGAGGACAAAAAAGGACGTCGCATACACATGTGAAAGAGAATGGGAAAAGAAAATGTGCATGGCAGAACCATACAACAATCCCAATTATCCAATGAAGAAAACAAAGTATATTATGCTTTTTTCATGTGTAACTTAAAACTCTTCTAAGAAAACTCATTGAAATTGAATCGTGATCGGTGCAACACACATCTGTATGACTTACAAGAAAATAAAAATCAAATGTAAAACATATTATGCATGAGTATATTATGGATCGCGATTCACCAAAGTCAGTGAAAATATGCAGTCACGTAGTCAAATAAACTTCTGCCAAATTCCAATTCATGCCAATTTAATCAAATTGCAATACATACAGACACCGAAACCGACATCACAACACACCACTACATTGACTGTTTTCCATTGATGGTTGTACAGCCCATTCGGGGAACAATGAACAATCTAAGTTAAACCATAAACTTGAAAAGATCATTGCTAATGTTTTGAATAATTTTGAAATCGAGTAAATTGAAAAACCCATCAACAGTGCAACTGTCTGAATCAAGAGGACGAAAAAAAAAATGGCCTGACTCACTCTAGAGAGGTCAGCATAGAGAGAAAGAGGGAAGTTAATGATAGATAATTAATGGATTGCACTTAAGAAATTTGTGTGAGTTGTTGGGTTGAAGGGATTAAATGTTTATTAAATAAATATTATTATTAAAAAATAATAAATTAGTGATGTGTACACGTATGACCCGTTAAAATTTTTACAAATAGATTTCTTTATTGTGCATGTTCTTAATAACTTTCGATGTCTCAGGCGGAACATGCAGCACTGATTCAACTACATCAACCTTGTTAGTTTTCTGCATTTTGCTACAATATAAAGGTTTGCAACGTAGAAATTTAAAAATTATGTTCATTACTGTAAATGTTGAAAAATCTAGTGCTTATTTTATTCATACTCAGTAGCATTTCTCCTTTTTTTTTTATTACAAAGAGGTTGAAGCCCGGCTACATCTCTCTCATCTTTTTAATTTAATTCAGAAGCTTCATCTAAATTATTTCATTAATTATGCTTGAGAAATCAACAACTGTTGAATAAAGCATGTAGAAGGGACATTAATAAGGGCAAGTTTCGATGAAGGAATTTCCTTTTTGAATCATCGGTTCAAGAATCGGAATCGCTTGATCTTGAAGGATTTGAATCGCAAGACGTGATTCCTGCAAGGTGGAGGAACGACTTGTGGTGGTTCTTCTATGAGTTTCGGCTATTTCTTCATAACATGGAGCAGTAACGGTCAACCATCGGTGGAGGAACGTGTAACAAAAAACTGTTGCGGCGGAAGAACACGTAACAAAAAATGATTACGGAGGAGGATCGTTAGACCGTGACGGTTAGCGAACGATCCCCTCCTTCTAGCGCCAAATGATCTGTCCGGCGAGGAATTGATGGAGGCTACGGTGGCATAAATTGCTCTGGTACGGTGGCGATGAGTCTTCACGGTGGGACGAAAGGTGTATGCAGACACGTTAGCACTCTAACGTTCAAGTCAGTATTGTAACTGAGAAAGAGTGTGTAAAAGTGTGGGAAAATTGAATCATACATTGGGGTTGAAGCTAACTCACCCTTGTATAGGCGTGTGTGAGAATAGCCGTCCGCGATATGCGGCGTGTGATTAGGAGATGGTTATAGGACACATGTACGACATCTGATGCACGGAAGCGTGCTCCGGTAGAATAAGGCGTACCGGTACTGGCATGGTCCTTCAGGCGATGCGTCTTAGTCTGGTGGACGTCTAATCCACGCAATTATTGTGCACATTTTAAAATCTATTGTTGTGAAAGTGACTCAAAATTGTAGTTTCTGGGCCGAATTTGACTGTGTTTTTCAGCCTTTTATTTACGTGAAAAATCGGTGGCCGAAGAGCAAAATCGGGGCCCGATTTTGCCAGCAGAAAATAAAACATAAACGTATTTTCGAACTTAGATTTGTTCCAGTTTTTTTAGGGATACTTTTACTATAAATATAGACCTTGTATCAGATGTAAACCTTGAGGTGGAGAGTCAGAAAACAAGGGTTTAGAAACAAACAACAAACTAGGGTTTAGAGAGGTTTCTCTAAGCGGGGGACACTAGGGTTGGGTTGATTCACCTTGGAAAACACTATTAGGATTGAATCTCTTGGTCACGGAAAGAGATTGAGACTTTGGGTAGAATTAGGTTTGAAGACTTATTCTTGTAACCCTTTGATATCTCTTTTGTAAAGTTACTCATCGTTATAGTGGAACGGAGGACTGCTCTCTCCCCCAGACTAGGTCACTATTGGACCGAACTGGATAAACAAATTTCGTGTGTTCTATCTTTCTTTCTCTCGTTGTTTTCTACTTTTGCTTGTGTTTATAATTGTTCCCACGTTGATATTGATTGCTTGATTATTTTGCTCCATACATCAAGTATTTTATTGGTGTGATTTTCATCGGATTCACAACATCTACTTTTTCTTACAACTTCCAAGTACATCAAGATATACATAAATAATCAAAGAAAAAAATCAATTTTGTTTGGGGTAATAGTTTTGAAAGGATTAGTCACCTTTTTTAAATGATAAATGGTGTTTTTGATACATGTTCATATTTCATTCTCCTAAGATGGAAAGTAAGGTCATATTCTAAAACAGTGAATTTTAAATTTTTATGCATTTTAATATTAGAAAAGAAATACATTTTTTTAATCTATTAGAAAAGAAATGAATTGAATTATTAATATCAAAGTAATGTGTAACTTACATTTTCCGATCCTATCACTATATTCAGCTTAGAATTAAATATCAAGATTTTACATTTCAATTTCTCTTTGTTTTAAAACAAAAACTCTCGATCATAAAACTCTTTCTCAATTTTATATAGATTATTACATAAAGTACATTATCAAACTTCAAAATAAAAATTGTGTTCTATCAAGAAAGTTTGAGACACAAGCTTCAATTCAAAAGAACTCTCAGCTAAATTTGCTTGCATATTCCTCTGACTATCGTAAGTTAAATATTGTGTTAACTTAAATTCTAGAGAGAGGAAGAGGAACTCGGTTTGAGACCGGCGAAGAGAAGAGAGAGGAACAACCGTCTATTCAATCCTATGAATCCAAACAAAATGACACAAGTCTCAAATTGTCCTAATAAAAATATGTTGTAGCTACCAAAAAAATATGATTAATTTGTGGCATAAGTTCCCATGCTGATTGATAATTTGATCTTAAACTTTACTAAGACAAAATACAATATTATTAGAATTGGCATTATATGTCAAAATTGGTAGAACAAGATATCTTTATTTGCATTTAAATTTGAAAGAACAAGGTAGTCTCACCCCAATGTCAGGTCACCTTGTCATTGTTATAAAAACTAATATCAAAATTGTCGATAAATTGTTTAAATCCTACTTGAAGGATACAACTACTTACAGATGTATCCAAAGTATCATGTCCTCTAAAATATTTCTAATCTCAAAATCTATTTGAGATTGTCCTACTAACAATACAAAGTACAAGAGTAATTTTAAGTGGAAAAGAAATGTTGATATTAATTTTTAACGATTTTTTGTTGATATACACATGCAAAGTGATCCATATGTGGTGCTTCAATATAAATGTGACAAATGTTGTGGCATGTGGCACCATATCCTTCTAAGCAGAACAAAAAGAGGCGAATGATCCAAGACCATATTAGCCAGGTGCTGATTACACATCAAAAACAGAAACTTCTACAACACTCTTTTCCTATAAAGTTAAGTCAGATATACTAAAATGATTGAAATTCAAACCTTCATCTTTAAATTTAAAAAAATGTTTCAAGCAAACTCACTGAAACTTGTAGCTTTGACCCTTTTGTTATTAGTGCCTTATTTAATTTTTGAAGCTTATGGGAATGCATTAGGGGATCCTAAATGTGATCCACCATGTCAACAATTATCTCCACCAATTTCTGGTTACCCTTCTTATGGAACTCCACCTCCACCATCTGGCTACTCAATATATGCACCACCACCACCACATCACCATGAGAAAGGGCAGAATAAGTGTCCTCCAGCTGGTGGTGTTCAGTGTTGTACACCTCCTGCTCCTTACATTTATGGACCTCCTAATAATCCTTATAATACTTATGGACCACCTACTCCTTATGCTCCTCCTAATCCTTACACTTATGTGCCTTATGGTGGAGGTGAACGTTCAGCTTATGTGGTTATGCAATTCCTAGTCCCAGTTTTGATGTTATTTTCTTCTTTTATTCTCTTCTGATTTTCGATATGGTTTGTAATTTTAGTGATCATTTTAAATTGGATATCTTATGTACTAGTAAATCAAGTTGTCAAATACTAAAATGTTGTTGTAGTATATAGATATTTCATATTTAGATAGTTTGTTGCTCCATGTTGTATATAATATGGTGAAATCATCTACCAAGTTCAATTTTACTATGTTGCTTTCTAATATGCCCTCTTCAACGTGTAAGAGGAGGGTAACATGATAAAAAATACGAATCCTAATTCATGCTTACCTATTGACAACAGCCACCGATTCATATTGAATTGGACTATTTTTCTTTAACATTAGACAAAAAGATTTTTTTAGTGAGTTAGACAAAAAAAAAGGCTAAAAACCTTGTTGAAAATAATGCAATGAACCTTATTATAAAGAGAAGAGTCCGAGGTCCAAAAGAGAAAAAATTAACATAACAACTAATTAATCACATTTTTTTCATAAAAGATGAACCTTATTAAAACTAATGCAACGAACTCCAGAGATGACAATTAAGTGATCAACATGAATCAATGTTATCAAATGTTTTCCCTTCTAAGAAAAATGAATCAATGCTATCACCAGGAAAAAATCAACATTCTTCCTGCCTTTTGTATTTTTATCATCAAATGCAATACAGCAATTTGATCACATTACGTCTTGGTCTTTTGATTTATACAATCAAAATTAAAATCCACTTTTTTTTTTAGACTGTTTGTGTCCCTAATGCGTAAATGTGGGATCACCTTTATAGAACAAGTTATTAATATATCACATAGATAAGGATAAATGGATTAACACGTCTTATTTGCAAAATTAAAAGTGGAAATAACTTTTTATAGAACTATCACTTGAACAAAGGTTGCTAGAATTGACCTTGAATTTGTCATGAAACATTTATGAATCATATTTTAAAAGGATAGACTTGTAGGATTTTAAAACGATTAGTAAATCATATTTTCTTTTTTACAAAGAAAATTAGTAAATGACATTATTATATGAAAGACTTTAATATTGTGTCTCGAATGTTTGAACTGTTTGAAACGAAATGTGCTGAAACTATTCTTTTCCAAGTGGCATTTACCATGGAAAAATTGAAACCTTTCCTACCATGGGAAAGTTTTTTTGGACCATTAGATCTATATTCTTATCATATTCTCACCACACTATATTATTTTTACACTATTACACCACCCTTATCTCTCCTCCATGTTCCCACTCACCCACCAGCAACATCAAGGGAGCTCTCCTCAATTTTCTTATAAGTAAATTCAGTTTTCGTAAACCTCACAATCTTGTCCTTCTTGTTGCATCCTTAACATTTTGTTCAATAAAACTCCTGATGGGAGCTCCCGTAACATTTTGTTTAATTTTTTTTATGAGATCAATAGTTGTTTATTTGATCTTGCTGCAACCCAATTAGAAAATTCCAAGGGCAAATTAAAATTTCTTATTATTGGTCCCCCAAACTTAGCAAAAAAAGGGATACGGTGACAGAAAACGGAAGTCAAAAACAGTTACATTATAACACACAAATATGCCATCGGTATTGTATAGTCTCTGTTAATTGATTTTGTGGGTTTGAGATTTGAGAGTAAGGGGGAAATTAATTAAAAGTTATAATGAAATGATATAATTGCTATTTCTTGTTAATTCTTGTTTTTAGTGTTATAATTAAATGATAGAATGATGAATGGGGAATTAGAAAATGATGTATACTTTGTCTCTTGCACATGGTTGAAGAAAAATAGAAGAAGAGTAGGATGGTGGTGGAAGATGGTGTGAGAAAATATAGTGTTGTGAGACTATTATAATATTATGTTCCTTACTTGATCCAATGGTCCAAAAAAACTTTCCCATGGTGGGAAGGTTTTCATCATTCCCATGGTAAATGCCACCTCTTTTCCAAGGCTTTAGATGAAACAATAATTTGGACCTCCACACTCTACTGCACATGTGATCAGACTTTTAAAAAAAAAAAAAAAAAATCTCCTACAGAAAACTCCCGGTCAGTCCTATGATGGTCAGCTTGGCTTTTCATATAAGTTCGAGCATGATTCATGTGATGCTTCAGCTGAAGCAAACACTCACCTCTGTCAAGAAATTCACTTCTCACAGCCTACACTTTAGTCTCTCCGGGAAGAAATCTAGATAAAAGTGGAGCAACTCTACCATACACGGCCTCAAATAGCGTTGTCCCGGTCGATGAATGATATGTCATGTTATACTAATGTTCTGTCTTGTGAACAACGCAAAAAAATCTCCGAACAACCGTTGAACACTTTTGTTTGTCCGTCCGTTTGAGATGGTAGGCCATGCTCTTTTTAAGTGTATTTCTAGTAGCTTAAAAATCTCGTCAAAAATTGCTCACAAATATCACAAATAATACCGGAACACACCATATGACTTCCTTAACAAACGCATCGGCAAGTGTTTTGGCGGTATAAGGATGCTTCAAAGGAACAAAGTGTGCATACTTGGGCAATCTGGTGATGAAATCCATAGACACATCCTAGATTTGAGATGGAACCGGAAGTAGTTGCGAAAGTCCTCTGGGTGCAGCAGCCACATATTTATGCCTTTGACATATATCATATGCCTGAACAAACTGTTGAACATGTTTCTTCATGCCAAACCAAAAGAGATTAGACGCAACCCGCTGATATGTGCAATAAAACCCCAAGTGACCTCCCTGTAGAGATTAATGAAATTCCAACAACAGTTTCGAGATCCACTTAGAATTTGCAGCCAGCACCATTCTGTCCTCATAAAAAGAGCTCTCGGAGATACGCAAAGCCGGGCCTAGTCAATTTTCCTTTTTGCAGGGCAGCTATGATGCCCCTTTAAGACTTGAGTGTTGCTTTTCTGACATTCAAAATGTCCTAGGAACACAAGTAAAAGACCGAAAAACCCGGCGGCAGTTAACTGCCGCTGGGTTTCTAGTTATAACCCAACGGTAGTTAACTACCGCTGGGGGTATTTTAGTAATTTACTTGTGTTGTTAAGAACTTCTAAATGTCACAAAAGCAATTGTCTTAAGACTTCACCCTTGTGCACATCTTCCAGTATTTCCTTACCCTCAAACCACTCCGGATAATGCACTGCACTAAAGAGTGCAGTTCAGGGCTATCATGCAGGCACAGCAGGGCATTCGCTCTTTTATTTTCCAAAACCGGTTTGTACACTATCTCAAATTGGTAACCTAATAGTTTCAATGCCCATTTCTACTGATCCATAGTAGTAGTTAGTTGCTGCAATAGCTGCCTTAAACTCTTCTGATCAGTACAGACAGTGAATTTTCGCCCCATTAAATATGGACGCCAATGCTGGATGGACAAAGCAACTGCCATTAACTTTTTCTCATAAGCCGCCTTTGTTAAATTTCAGTCCCCGAGTGTTTTGCTGAAATATTAAATTTCCCGCCCTTTCTGCAAAAGAATTACCCAGACTGTTCACGGATGCATCACTCTCAATGTAAAACTCTAGGCTAAAATCAGAAAGAGCTAAAACAGGTGATGTTGTCACCTTGTGCTTCAGCACCTCAAATGCTACTTGCTCTTGAGCTCCCCGCTTAAATTTCCTTTTTGTGAGGTCGGTTAAAGGCTTGGCTAACTTACTATAGCCTTTCATAAACTTCCTATAATAGCCGGTAAGGCCGAGAAAACCACTTATTCCCTTTACATTCTTTGGTACCGGCCATTGTAGAACACATTTGATTTTAGCCGGATCCATAGCCACTCCATGAGAAATGATGTGCCCCAAAGATTCCACCAAGCAGGCAAAATAGCATTTCTTTCGGTTTGCAACCAACTTGTTATCCAAAAGGATTTGAAGGACTTGACTCAAGTGCTGCAAAAAAGAAGTAAAACAGAGAAGTTGTTTTACTACATCTCTCTCACTGCATCTCTATCAGAATGGCCCACAAGACAAGGCTAGGTATGACTTGTTACTACTTTGGATCAACAAAAAATAGCCCTGTCATACATATTTCAAGAACACTCCATCTCCATATAATGACATACTTATCGTGCTATACAAAAAAAGAAAGAAAAAAAATCATTTTTTGCAGGCGTTGATGTAAAATTTGAATTTGTCACATTTATTATCCTTAATCAAAAAGATATGATTTCTCTGCTACTACGTTAACGCACATTCACGCAGCATGTGAACTTACACCATTAGACTTCACACAAATCTCTGATTTCAAGAGAAAGGTTTAACCAAAGGATTAATCTGACAATATAAATTACCTAACTGCAAGAAAGTGTGGTTTCGTAACTGCTGAGAATCCAAAACTGATATAAGAAAGTGACTAAATGCATTGAGATCTAATTTTCAAAGGTCCGTTTGTTTCAAGGTTATTGAATATGAATTTTCCCTTGTACAATAACTAACCAACATAACATTTTGGTTTCGGGCTTCCAGAAAATGAAATAGAAAATTTATAATTAATATTATCCGCAACTTCTTACCGAAGACACATCGAAAACAACCAAAGACATACTCAAAAGAAATATAATTATGTAATTTACCAGATCCTTGCATATGCATGCAATGTAATTGGAGGAGAACAATATATTTTGTTTAGTTTGTTTTCAAGGAAATACATTGTTTATGTATGCAACCATTGATTTCCTTTGGGTCAACGGGTCTCCATAACAAGTAAAACAGTGTAACAACCCATCAAAACTATAAGGATATATAGACGTAGAGAAAAAGATTAAAACATTCGCAAATTAACTTTGTTTCCTTATCTTGTTCATAACCGGTGGTTTTAAATTGTGGACTGCAACAAAATCAACTGATGCAGCCGCAATAATGTTGCCAACTGCATCATATGGCAGTTGTAATGGGTTTCAAAATTACAGGAAATTCTAAATTTAACACTCATTAATTGCAAAATAACACATGTAATGAACACATTGAACCGCAATGGGCCTCAAGATCTTCAGTGTCCTCAAAAAACAACACTCTGATCCCAGAGTATAGCTCTAACTAAAAACCAACAATGTAACAAGAACTAAAGACATAAATTCTATTCAATTCACAGCAGTATAAAAAGGGCAGTTTCTTAGTATCTCAGAGTCAACAAAACTAAAGTCAGGCTAAGAATCCTAATTTTGGAAGTCATATAAGAACACATCAAAATATGAAACATAAAATTTGATTCCTTACAATATTCTAGAAATTGCTATTAAAAAAGATAAAAATCAGGAAAAAGAAGTATATAGGTTAATGATTGTACGTTTTATCCAAGAAGAAATTAAAAACAAAAATTGGTTCTCGAAAGTTGATATGCCCATGGATGCTCAGAAAAAAAAAGTGTGCTATATATCAAGATTCAAGAATGCAAAACCCTTCTGCAATAACTATGACACCGGAATCTTATTCAAGTAACACAATTAAAGGCAAAACTAAGAAAAGCAATACAATTTAAAACTGCATATACCATCCAACTGCTTTTGTTACATTGTGGCGTTATATAAAAATTAAAAGCCTACACATACTTAGCCAATTACCAAGAACAGAAGCAAATGCACATCTGTAAGTTGACAATTTTCTTAAAAAAGAGTAAGTTATCAGGGGTACATCTAAAAACGAAAACATCTTACATTTCAGAGCTCAAAAAAGCAGAAGACTTCAAGAATGCTAGCGAACAAGCCATCCATGACGCAAGAAGTATTCCATCTTTCTTCCACTAAAGGCACCCATTGGAGCTGGTGGAGCAGAAGCAAATACACATCTCTAAGTTGACATTTTTCTTAAAAAAAAAATAGTAATTTATTATAGAAGTCCATCTAAAAACAAAAACATCTTACATTTCAACGGTCAAACTTCAGCAGAACACTTTAAGAAAGCTAGCGAACAAGACATCCATGAAGCAATAAGTATTTCTTATTTTTGTCACTTAAACAAAAAGGAGTCGGAGCTATTATCTTTCTAAATGACGGCCTTGAAGATACCATTGAGGCCACAACAATACCATTTACTTTATGACAACCATCCAATCTGATCATTCTTAGTTGCGTACAGTTTTCTACCACATGCTTCACTCCCTTCTTTGTGACATCATAACAATTTTGAAGTGACAATTTCAAAAGCCCACAACAACTCTTTGAGATCATATAAAGTGCTTCATCATCAACTTTTGTATATGACAAGTTCAACACCTCCAGTTTGGGAACTTCAAAGTCCATTTCTAGTCTCACTATTGAACACTTGGATAAGTTCAAATGTCTAATGTTACAACATATCCTTAAGACATGAACAATACCTTCTTCAAATAAGCGACAACAATTGCTCAAATCAAGCAGCTGCAAATTGGGGAAAATGGAAACGAACATTGTGATGTCTTCATCAAATAACCACGGATTGTGAGCCAATCGAAGATACTTTAATTGAGGGTATGCAACAAAATCCATCAAAGATCTAGAACTCTCTAGACTCTTTTTCCCAATACATGTGGCTTCCATGTTGATATCAGTAAGTGAAGGACAATTCTTAAGAAGTGCAAAGAAGGCTGATTCTGTGAGCATCGAGCAACTAGCCAAGTTTATAGATACCAAATCACCAAGAAACGAAGACATCTCCACAACATGTTCATCTTTGAGAAAAACAGCATTTTCAAGATCCAAATGTTGTAAATGTTGACACTTGGATAGTAAATAAATAATTCCAGAATAACTATAACCTATGCAATTTTGGAGAACAAGCCTCGTCAAAGGTAGACCTTCCATTGCAATAGAAGAGAGAAACTCATCTGAGATATTCGAAGACAATAAATCAAGAGAAGTTAAATACTTGAAACTTAACAAGGTGGATATGAAATGCGAAGTAATGTAAGTTGATTCATATGTCTCGTTTACAGGTCCAAAAGTATTTGAAAAAGATAAAGACCTCAATGTTGGTCTCTCGCGGAGAGCAGTAGCAAGACCATCAAACGTTGTGTCAAAACAGGTCAACATGATGACCTCTTCGAGAAACTTACAACTTTTGAACAATCGGGGAATTAATTTGTCAACGCAAAAATGACCGGAGAGATTAACCTTACGGAGTTTAAAAAGTGAAAGCTCCTCTAGCGCATCATAATAATGGCAGTGTAAGGGGTAACTGAGGTCGAGGACTTCCAATAAAGGGAAACAATCAGAGATAAGTAAAAGATCGTTGCTATCGATACGTTGCAATCTGGAACAAGTGAAAGAGGTCAAAGTTGTAATCTTTTTGGAAAAAACTCGAAACCCAAATGCGGGGATGACTCTTTGGTCTGAGAGTTTGAGTGAAGTGAGTTTCAATGGAAAATGAGAGATTTGACAGAGAAGTTTGTTGAGGTTACCGTGGAAGCGAGAGAGATCGAGGGAGGTGAGATTGGTGAATGTATGAAAGAGAGTAGGAAGAAAAGGGAGGGTTACATCACAGATTGTGAGAGAGAACCGAAGACGATTGGTGATGGAGAGAAACTGTTTGGAGACGAGTGAGAGAGATTTCAAACTGTGATTGTCGTCTTTGAGGAATCTGAAGACACATTCCCAACACTCATCTGGTAAATTTGAACCAGAAGAACTCGTTGATTTTCTTCTTTTTTTGGCTTTACTGGACTCAATTGTTCTTTTTCTTTTTGACTGAGTGGACTCCATAATTGTTTTTAGGGAAGAAACTAATTGTCTGAGAGAGGTTCTCTTCATTTTCATGGTGGCCGCCGGTGGTAGTACGGCGAATTGTGGGGTTAGGTTATTTCGATTTGGTGTTAAAGCTATACGAAGAAGACGATAGATAAAAATTCCTCTAAACTTGTTTCATTTTTTATTTTTTTTGGTTACAATGATTTTATTTTTTAATCCAAAGCATTTCTCTCTTCTTTTTTTTTTAAATAAAAACAAACATAGAAATACTCGCTTCAAAAAGCAAACAAACATACAAATATAATGGACAAGATCTAGTAGCAAGACAAAAGCATGGTTGATCAATTTTTTGGATGGCTTGGGGTCGCAATAAACATGTGTTGCTACTACTTTAGATATATGTTGTAACGACTTGTTACTTAGCATGACTATATGAAATCACCCTCAATTTTTTTTTGACTTTAATTCTCCTTTTTAGACATAAATTTGATACTATCAAACCATCCTCAATTTGTATAATTAATCAATTTGAAAAGCTATTTCGTTAAAAGAATCACAACAATCTCCGCATATACCATTCGTTTTCTCTTTTCCCACAACGGAGTAGTGACAAATCCAAACGACACTGCTCGGTAAATTTCACCTCTCTTTCACTTACTAATTTTTTATTTCGTTTCATGTTTAGAAGTTTTATTGGTTCTGATTTTTTAATAAAAGCTTAACTACACAAAAATTCCGTTAATATTTTACCAGAAACCTATTTTAAAAAGAGAGCCGAGCCTAATATTTTATAGGAACTGTCCTAGTAATGATATGTTGTTTAAATATCATTTTTCATGTTGTAATGATGATATGTGGTGTATTTCTTTCTTACTTAGCATGACTCGAGTTTAATTCATAGATGATTATTTTTAGAGATGACACATAGGCATGATTTAAGTCTAAGAATGACTTACAATTAGGAGTAGGAATGAGCCAGACCGAGCCGGGCTTTGCTTAAATAGGTTAGGCTTAGTTGAAAAAACTAAGGCCTAAGTCTTGACCTTTTACATGTCAAAGGCTTTATTTTATGTATGGCCTAACCTTTTTAAAAGTCTGGTCTGACCTATTAGCCTGTCTAAAAGTCTAGTTTGTGTACAAATTTCAAACAGAGTGTCTTCATCAATTTTTTTTCCTTCAATTTGTACAACATACTTAATATAGAGATAAACATTAATTAGATACAAATTAAATTAATAAAACACAATTGTAAAATTTATAGATTGATAGAAACTAAAGAATACTCATGTTTGATAACAACAAGGATTTCAAGCTTAATCTAATAACTATACTTGACCTTAGGCATATCAGTAGCAAGCCTTATCATTTCACACAAATCAAATAACCATATCAATAAATGTGGAAAAATGTAATATACTCATGTACGGGTTGGCCTGATAGGCTTAATAGGCTTTTTTATAAGCCTAAGTCCGACCTAATTAAATTAGTAGGCTTTTTAAAAAGCTCAGGTTTAACTTATTTATTAAACGACCTAGGCCAAGTTGGGCTTTTAGTAGGCCGAGCCATAGGCCCCTGACGGACGGCCTGACCTATTCCCACCCCTGTTTAACTAGTGCCCCAGGAGCACTGGTTAACATGGCCCTTATAATTACTACCCTCTGTGGCTTATATATGTCGTTTTGAAACAATTTTTTTTTCTTTTACTAGTCATTTTTATATTTAAGAAAATGTTATATTTTGTCAATTTTACCTTTCTCTTGTTATCTTACACATTTTCTACAAAATGATTTTTACATATTTGGAAGTTTGTACCGTATGTACAATTCAGTTGTAAGTTACAACATTTGGTGTATTGGAGTACAAGTTCAAATCCACAATCTTCTACTTCTCACTTGACGTTTGATTTTTTTTAGAGAAATGATATATGTACAATCATTTTATGACAACTTTTGAACAACTTTCTCTCTTATACTCACATGATCTTGCTTTTTCTCTCTCCATTGTTTTTAACCAATAAAAAAAAAAACAAGGATGTCACTAAAGTTGTCAATAAATAGATGTACAAATATCATTGCTTTTTTTTATAGGCATGTTTGTGATTTTTGGCACTAGACTATTTGAAAAAAAAAATTGAGAAGTTTAAAAATAAATTTATCATACCAATTCACTCCCATAAAAACTATTTTAATTCCAAAGTATAATTAATTGTAAACATTCATAATTTGAGAACTTTAATGAGAAGGGAGATCAAATGGGTGAAGTAGGAGAGGTGAAAGATAAGGGTATAACATATCCATTTTGCAGTTGCAAAAATGAAGTCTAATTTGTTTGAGTTCAAGTCAGATTACCACATCACACAATTCTCAAGAACAAAAAGCTAATAAAACATGATTAAGAAGAATTATTTTGATGCATAAAATGCAATGTTGTCAAATCACAAATTGCAGAAAATAGCGATGTGTTTAAATTCCACTACACAACAATGATATAGCGTCACTCTAGCCGCTATTTGACAATATTTTATACTAAATAGCATATCATGGAACAACAACAATTTGTTCAAATTCCTCTACGTTGTAGCACTATAGCACCATTATAGCCGCTATTTAACAACGCTGATAAAGTATATAGTACAACATCCTTACGACCTACTTGATGTCAAAAATAGGTTTCAGAAGCACTGTTTATAGATATTTGAAACAGAAAGTTCTCCAAAAACAAAAATGATCAGTGCCTGAAGTGCCTCACATTTGTAAAGAGTAGTGAAACACCATACTTATTGCAACAGTCTACAGCATCCTGATCTCTTATACTACCACCTGGTTCTGCAATAACACCAATCCCACTTTCACATGCTTCTTCCACAGCATCTTTCCAAGCTGTTCATAAATAGTCAATACACATTCTGGTTAAAACAAAATAAATACGAGTATTCTATATCTATCTAGTTCTAATTTAATAAAGTTTCATTGAAGAGTACTTGAGAATTTGCAATTATTTTCTGATAGGCTTAAATGTAATTATCCCTATAATTTAATATTTTTCATAAAAGTCCTATAATATATTTTTTTAGGTTTTAGTCACTAATATTTGGCTCATAATCAATTAGTCCCTGCATGATACAAGACTCCAACGAAAAAACTATTATACAACAGTAAAGCGAGTAAAAACAAAATCATATTAGGGACTAAACCAAACAAGGACCAAAAAAATAGGGACTAAAACGGAAAAAGAGTTTCTTACAAGGACCAAAAATATGTAAGCCTTTTCTGATATAGCAATTTATTGTTACTCAATGTTATTTTCTCTCAACATATGCACCAAAAAGAATCATTAATCCATCCACAACCAACTTACCGTTACTCAATGTTATCTTCTCCGTTGCACCGAGAAGAATCATTAATCTATCCATAATCAAGTCGTCTTTACAACATAAAATAAAAAATGAATTACGGTATCGCTATTAACACTTACCAAAGGGGAAGAAAGCATCACTAGCCAAGGCTGCGCCTTTAACATCAGCTCCAGCTTTCCTTATTGCTATTCTTAAACTTTCCACACGATTGGGCTGGCCACTTCCCATACCTAACATACAATTGTCCTGCAAAAAATAAACAAATGAAGAGATCAGATTTTTCAACCACCTCCGTTGAATCATAAAAAAGTTTCATAATGTACATAAGATAGTACCTTAGCTATCACAATAGCATTGCTTTTGACATGCTTCACACACAACCATGCAAACTCCGCATCGCGAAGCTCACCATCTAGAGGAGTCTTCTCCGACACTACATTGAACTTGATGTCAGATGGAGTCAAGTCATCTGAATCCTGAGCTAACCACCCCCCACCAACTTGTCTTAGTGAAAGCTTTCCTGCTTCATTCTTTTTTGCTTCGAGAATCCTTAGAGTCTTCGACTTTCCACGAAGAATCTCAAGTCCCTTCTCTGTATAGCTGGGTGCAACCACTATTTCATAGAACATCCTTGTCTCCCCATCAGTTGGGCTTCTAAATTCTCTTATTTCCTTAGCAAGAACCTAAACATAAAAAATAAAATTAAAAAAGCATTAAAAAAATGTCATTTGCTCATCCTCGCCAAGATGGAAATTTAAAATGTTACTCCCTCCGTCTCACAATATTGGTTGTTTAAGGTTTGTGCACGATTATTAAGGAAATGATTAATTATGTTGATTTCAATGGTAAAATTAGTCGTATTTACTAAAACACCTTTATTAATTGTAGTTAGTGGAGTAGTTAAGTTGGATGAAATTCAATGCATTGGTATTGTAAAGTGACAATTATTTTGAGAAAAATAAAAAATGCTAAAGAGACAATAATTATGAGACGGAGGGAGTACCTAGGGAAAGAGCCTCAATCTTCATAAACACTATAATCTTTCTTAGGTTTTCGACTAGGCCTAACTCATTCTCAATGGCTTGTAGGGTGAGGGATGTCATTCTATATAAACTCTTCTCAGGTCTTATTTTCTTTTTAATGAAGGACTCGAGTTTTTTCAATTGACTTTGGGATATTTACCTCATCAACTTCCACATTGAAAGCTACAATTCCACCAAATGCACTGACAGGATCAGCTTTAACAGCAAGTCTGTAGGCTTCCAGAATATCATCGCGTGAAGCTACGCCACAAGGATTAGTATGCTTCACAACTACACACGTGGGGTTCCTAAACTCGCACACACAGTTCCAAGCAGCATCAGCATCCAAGTAGTTATTATATGACATTTCCTGCATTCATGTTATGGCATTAACTTAAACAAATATTAATCGAAAATTATACAACTTTTCAGTCAAAAGCTCCAACTCCAAACATGATATAATATCTATTAAAATATACAAAAACAAATAAAAAAATAACCAGTAATTTTATATTTTTAGATGAAAGTACTTAGTAGCCAACTCACACCTTTCCATGATGTTGGATGGCTGTAGCAATTCCACCAGCGTTGACCTCTGCAAGTCTTTTGTCAACATAGAATGCAGCTTTTTGATGAGGATTTTCACCATAACGGAGAGAACTTTTGAGTGAAAGAGGCACTGTCAAACTAGGAGGAAATTTATCTGTCACTGAAATGAGAACAAAAGTCACTCTATAGAACACACATTACATTATTGATAGTTCTTGAAGATTGAAATATTTCAATTAGAAAACCATATTCTCTAAAGTATTCCGTAGTACCTCCATAATAATGATATGTTGAATGGGAGAAAAATAGAAAGACATATTGTGAAAATGTGTGTTTTCAACTACACAACAGAGACTCTTTAAGCAGGCTTAAAGCAATAAATAAGATAATTGCAAAATATTCTATCCCTATTTAAAAGATATGTTAACCCTGTTTACATGGATAATAATTTTATTTTTGGTGGTTTACTGATCTTGCTTATTTTTTGGAATCAAATGCCATTTCAAACAAGTTCATCCATTTCTCAATCATCTAAACTAGAAACAAATGAAATTTGAAGTCTTCCATTTAATCTTTTTTTTTTGTCAAAAGTCTGCCATTTAATCTGCTAGGAGTAGAACATGCTTTTCCATTCTAGGATTATATTCTAGTAACTGTTGCGTGTATAATAATTCAACACAAACATGTACAGTACCTCCTACACTTTGCTTCCACAGCCACTCAGATACTGCAGAATCATATGAAGCAACATGCTGAAAAGCTTTCCATGCAAGCTTTAGCCTGAACTGTTCGTCTTGGTTTCCTTTAAGAAATTCCAGAAGGGCGGGGTAATCTTCTGAATCAACCACTACCAAAACATCTTTGTGATTCTGCGCAAATACAAATTAATCATCATATATTTGAACGATATTTCAATTGAAAAGAAAAAAAAAGTAAATTTCAATATGCAATGAAGGGTCCTTTTTTTTATTATTTTCCAGTGTTTAATGGTATTTAACCAGCAATGATGTTTTTTCAGTGAAATAACTTTTTAAGAAATACCAGAAGGGCAGGGTAATCTTCTGACCCATTTTACGCAACTTTTTAATGAAAAATAACATTTCAAATTATACAAATTTGCATTTTTCAGTCAAATAAACAACCTTTGCAGCAGCTCGAATCATGGCTGGACCACCGATGTCAATGTTTTCAATTCCATCCTCAAATTCAATGCCTCCAGTTGACGTAACTTTATCATAAAATGGGTACAAGTTCACCACCACAACATCAAAAGTACCTGAAATGGAAAACTTTTAGCAACGCAGTAGAACAACACTTTAATCTCACAAACTAATAGCACAACACGTCAAATTCATAATTTATAGCATAGTGCACTTGTTATAACCAGTGTTATCAATCAGATATCGCAAAAAAATAGCAATTTGTATAAATTTTTGCTACACTACAGTGCCGCTATGCTGCTATTTAACAACACTTTGTAGTAAATAGCGTATCGCAGAACAAATGACAATTTGTTCAAATTCTGCTAGGCTAAAGTTGCTATTTAACAACACTGGTTATAACAGAGCTGATAACATACAACAACAACAACCAAGCCTTATCCCACTAAGTGGGGTTGGCTACATGGATCAAATTACACCATAATGTTATATCAGAATTCATAAACCATATTTGGATCCAACTCATTAATCACTAAATCTTTCCTAACAGAGCTGATAACATAACTTACCAATTCCATGTGTACTGAGAGCTTCAATATGATGTTTTTGATCTCTTCGAGCAAGGATACCTCCATGTATGTTAGGATGCAGAGTTTTGACACGACCGTCAAGCTGTGTAGAAAAGTCATTACAGTCATTGTTTGTAATTGGGTAAAAAAAGTACACAAGCCGAATTTGTACAAGATTTCAACATCAAAACGCAAGGCTTATTATGGTCTCTAAATTTATGATTCGTAATGATAAAACTCGATCAGAATCAGTGTTTTCACGTTGGATAACAGAATATGGCAAAAGGCCAAAAAACCGTCATAGAAACACACCATTGCGGCCAATGGCAGGAATTATCACTTTACAAATTGGCTATGGCCGTTCTTAAAAAATCTTCCACGCCATGGCTGCCATGGCGCCATTTAATAACACTGATCAAAATACACAAAGAAAAGCAATGTTCATTGACAGAAAATATCTCTAGATTTGTACCAATGGTATACAAAATCCGAGATGAGATTTCGAGAAGGAGAACTGAAGCTACAAGTAAACTCACCATTTCAGGGAACTGTGTAAGCTGTTCAACTTTAGTGACAGCGACTCCAGCACTCTCCAATGCAGAAGCTGTTCCTCCAGTTGAAACAATAGTGAATCTAACATTAAAATAAAGGATCTATCATTGTAATGAAAAAACACGAATGTGTGAAAATAATAATATTCTAACATGTTAAACAATTAATGAAAAATCCATTAATTGTAATAACTACCCTAATTCCTGGAGTCCGTTTCCAACAAATGCGAGATCCTTCTTGTCTGACAACGATATCAAAGCTTGCTTGCTGCCTGTTTCATAGCAACAGAACACCAAATGCCAGGAACTTGTATTCTTAAATTTATTTTATAAAATAGAAAACATCATAACTGTAAACATTGTATTGTCTAAAATCATGTAAATAAATCTGGAGAGTCCTAGTCACCCTGGAACTAAAATTTTCTACAGATGAAAGGTGGTGTAAATGACTCTCTTGCTAACATAATTTTCTACAATTTGGAGTTCATATTGATTCATTATCAAACAATCTTGAGACTAAATAATAAATATGAAGAAAGTTTTGATGCATTGATATATTTGATAAAAACACTTATTTTAGTTGCAAATTGGTCATAGTAAACTGTGCAAACTATGATGTAAAGAACTGAATCACTTATTTCAACTGGTCCTTTGAGAAAAAACAGTAGTAAGTGTCTGTTTGGCAAGACACATATTTGAGTTTATGGCTTATAAGCTTCTATGACTAAAAAAGATCCATTTGGTAACCGTCGTTTTCTCACAAGCTTATAGTCTATTTTTACTAGCTTATAGCGTGTTTTGATGAGCTAATTCAAGTAGCTTATAGCTTATCATTTCCTCTCTCTCAATTTTACCCTTGTAATCTTAATAAATTAAATATTAATTAAAATATATATTTTTTATGTTATTTCATATTTATAAGCTAGTTTAACTGCTAATTATACCAAACACTACAAATTCAATCAGCTATTCACTACTTTTTACCCGATAAACACTACATAGTTATCCGCTATAAGCGAACTCATCGGCTATTCCCTATTTTTTACCAAACAGAATCAAAGTATAACTAACTAAGCTAGTTATAATAAATTGAAGTGCGTAATACAAGTTGATCGGCATAAAACCATTACACTTTGTACTAAAAGAGGCCTAATCAATTAAATGAACTAAATCCTAGTCTCCTAGATGGTTATATGAACAAATATATGAATCAGTTATATGTGCTGTAAAAATCATCCCATTTGATTAAAAACAGTTTTTTTTTTATATTTATTTTAAGGGTATGGTGCACTAAAAAATCACCTGATTTGAACAAAAATTTGATTTTTTTTATTAATTTAATTTTAGGGTAAAAAGCAATACAAAATAAAAAACCCTAAGTGAAATTAATGAAAATAAAAAAAGGGGGGGTTTAAGCAAAAAATGACCATGAGTAGATGAAGCAGATTTTGGAGCAGACATTGTATGAGTCTGAGCTATAGGTTTGATAGGAATACACCTGAATCGCTGTGAAGATGAAGAAACCTAAACATAGCCATTTCAAAGTCAAAAAATAAAAAATAAATAAAAAAAAAAATGAAGTGATAGTAGTAAAAATACATACCCAAGTAGTTGGAAGATGATGAGAAGAAAAGTGATGTTTATGAGTGAGAGAAGAAGAAGGAGAGTAAAGGGTTGCACAGAGAACACGGGTGGTGGAGGAGGCGAGACCAAACATTCTCTGCTCTGTTTCTCCGAGTCGCCGTAATTTTCACTATTTAAATATTCCTATCGTTATTGAAGATTCCTGTAATTGTTGTTTGCACAGATTAAGGAAATATTTGGAAACAAAACTTGTAGAATATGTGCAAAGTGGGTTGGGTTAATTAGAAAGAGGGATACGGTAGAGGGGGAAAAGTGCTTTGCTTTCGCTTTTTTATTTTAAAATTAACTTAAACACGTCATTGGTCTGACGCGTTTTTTTTCTTTTCTTTCATTCATCCTTGCTCTTTATAAAAAATTTGCAATCATTTACTTTGCTCGGTTAAGTGAAGAAGTTCATGTTAAAAAAAAGGAAAAATGCAACGCGTGATGTGGACAAATTATTACTTGCTATGTGGCACACATAAAATTTTCAAAGTTTTGGTATTAGTTCCTACACTTTTTTATATTGGTTTTTGGGTTTTGGTATTGGTTGCTAAACTTTTAACTTTCTTGATTTTGTTATTAACCATGTTTTCAAAGGATGAATTCATTGGATTTTAAAACACTAAATCTGATTATTATATCTCAGACTTTAATATTATTGCTTGAATTAAATGTTCGAAATGTTGAAAGGGAAGGTGCTGGAATTATTCTTTTCCAAAACTTTAGATGAAACAATACGGTAAGTATGATCAATACGACTGACTATTTATTTAGAGAGAGCTGAGAAATAACCAACCAAGATTTGAATTAGCAGAAAGAGATTATCTCTTATGATGAACATGCAACTAGCTTATCTAACTAGTATTAGATTAGTTAAGAGTCAGTTGATTTAATTTACTTAAGGGTTGGATAGCTCAGTTGATTTGAACTAAAATATTAAAGGAATCGAGGAGTTAAATGTCCTAAGTTCGAGTTCGTGAGTCCTTACATTCAGTGATTAGTACTGATTATGCAAAATATAAGCAAAAGATATTACTTTGAGAAATGATATTTGAACAACCATTTTTTAACAACTTTTGCAACAACTTTCTTTCTCTTACTCACATTGTCCTTCTACTTTCTCTCTCCATTCCTTTAATTTTTGTGCCACTACCTGAATTTCTTTGTATTATTTAGTTGTCTAATAAATTGTCCCAAGAAAAAGTTGCTCAAATAACATTGCCCTATTACTTTACTGTTTTTAAAAAAATATAGATGTCACCACACAGAAGATTAAACAAAACTTGGCTATTGAAGAAAGACTCATGCCCGTGGGAATAGCCAAGTTTTGACTTTATTAAAAACCCAACTCAGTTTACTACTTTGGTTGGACCAACAAAATAAATAGCCTAATACTTTGTTTGGTCAAAGACAAGGATAAGTAAGAATTCTTCTTCACAGCTTTAACTGATTGCTCCTGTTGACCTTATATATTAAAATGTAAACAACATGTGTTTAAATTTAGCTTTGCTTAATTTTCATTGCATAACTTCATATCATATCCCTAGTTTCTTCCAAAATGTTACCATATTTACAATGAAACCATATGGCTACAAAGGGTATTCTATTCCTGCTGCACTTACCGTGAGACATAGACATATGTACGTCCCAACATGGCAACATCCAAATGTAAACAATTAAACACCATAAGTATCAAAATGTTAACATACATATTTCCAGAATTTTTGTCACACATATTTCAAGCATTCTTGTCATCAATATTTCATGAACAATTTCCACTACCACTTAATCAAGTTATACAGAGAAGAAGAAAATTCATTTTTAGCAGGTGACGACGTTCACATAAAATCTAAAATTATCACATATATTATCCTTGATCAAAAGATGTGATTTCTCTGCTGCTAAGTTATCTCAAATTCACTCAGCATGTGAACTTACACCATTAGATTTCATGCAACTCATTGATTTCAAGAGAAAGATGCAACTAAAGGACTAATCTCAAGTTGATGATGGAACACTTATTAAGATTACATTTTAAAGCTCAAACTTCAGCAGAACACTTTAAGAAAGCTAGTGAACAAGACATCCATGAAGCAAGAAGTATTTCTTATCTTTGTCACTTAAACAAAAACGAATCGGAGCTATTATCTTTCTCAATGACGGCCTTGAAGATACCATTGAAGCCACAACATTACCATTTACTTTATGACAACCATCCAAACTGATCATTCTCAGTTGCGTGCATTCTCAGGAAACAAAATGTGATGTAACAAACATTATTTGGTCTGTCATACCATTGTTATACATATATAGATCGCAATGCTGGTCTCTCACGGAGAACAGAGACAATACCATCGTTCGTTGTGCCACAACAGGAACACATAATTGCCTATTCGAGATTAATCTTGCGGAGTTCGAAAAGTGTCAATGAAAAAGGCTCTACACCATAGAATAAATCGTTGCATGGTACAGGGTTACCGACAATCAGAGATGAGGAAAATGTCAGTGCTATCAACACAACCCATGTTGGAACAAATGAGAGATTGAGTGATGTGAGTTTCAATGGAAAAGTAGAGATGTGTGAGATTGGTGAATCTATGGAAGAAAAGGGAGAGTTTGATCTTTGATGGTGGTGGAGAGAAGCTGTTTGGAGACAACAGAGAGAGATTCCAAGCGGAGCTTATAGCCGAATCCGAAGAAAGGTTGCAAGCAGTGATGGTGGTCGACGTCGTCTTTGAGGAAACTGATGACACGCTCCCAACACTCATCTGGTAAATATAAACCAGCAGTTGTTGAAAAAATACGTGTGTTTACGTTTTTTCATTGCAAAACACCCTTTCATCCCACTTTCTTCCCAAAATAGAGGGGATGTTTTTGCACGTGGGGCCCACCAAAAATTAACTTTCTTTCCCTTCTGACATTTTAATCCAAACTATGGAAAGAAGCAATATCAACTATCTTTCCTTAATGTTTCTTCGATACCAAACAGCCCCTTAATGTGTACACACCGTAACCATTTGCACCACTCTCAAAAATTGAAGTTAACCAACTATATGGTATGCGTGAATACATTTTTTAAGTTACGTGTGGCCACTATCACTATTTTTAGAGTGATATAAAGGGTTGTATACATTAAGGGTGTCAACCTATGTTTATTATTTTTTCTTTTAAGTCAATCAATAAATATAAGTTTTTATTTTTTTTTTTAAGAGAAATGTAAGAACTTTTTGTTACAATGTAAGTTTACTATTATATTATTTTTTCCACCGTGTACAGTTTTTCCCACTTTTAATTTTTTTAATGAAAATATCATTTATTTGAATTATATAATCTAAATGTTTTTTTAAAAAATTGGGATCTAGTCTAAAATTTGGATCAAATACATCAATTTTTTCCTATGAGAGAGAGCAATAGAGATAGGGCGAGAGACGATGGCTCGCAGAACCGGCATTTCTTGTCGCCGGATGTGAGGTCCAATAGGGGAAAGGGGTCCAAGCAGGGTGCCACAAAAGGGGAGGGATGGGGATGATTGGCATGATGTGAGATCACGGCGTCAGACAACGTTGCGACAGGAAGACAGCGGTCAGGACAGGCAACAGGAGAGCAAGTAGCGTGGAGGAGGGACTGGCTTTGGTAATCGACATGATCGGGATGATCGCGTGATTGGGGGGTGGTCCTCGTCGGCTTATCGTGGACGGTTGAGGTCACTTTCTCGTCGTTGGTTTGAGGGGGACCGAAGGTCAGAGGCAGTCACTATCAAGCGGACGCGCACGGATTCGAAGGGAAAGAGAGTTGTCATCTGAGCCTCAATTCAAAAGGTTTGTAACTTTCTATTTTACGAACTGTTTTTAAAAAGATAGATGTCACCACACAGAAGATTGAACAAAACCTGGTTAATTAAGAAAGGCTCATGCCCGTGGGAATAGCCAAGTTTTGGCTTTGTTTGGTCAAAAAGACAAGGGTAAGTAAGAATTCTTCTTCACAGCTTTAATTGATTGCTCTTGTGGACCTTATATATTAAAATGTAAACAGCATGTGTTTAAATTTAGCTTTGCTTCATTTTCATTGCATTGCTTAATATCCCTAGTTTCATCCAAATCGTTACCACATTTACAATGAAACCATATGGTTACAAAGGGTATTCAATTCCTGCTGCACTTACCATGAGACAGAGACATGTACGTCCTAACATGGCAACATCCCAATGTAGACAATTTAACATTTAAAGTATCACAATATGTTAACATACATATTTCCAGAATTTTTGTCACACATATTTCAAGCATTCCAGTCATCAATATTTCATGAACAATTTTCACTACCACTTTTTTTTTAATAAGTGGAAAGTGTTCATGAAATATTATCCTTGATTGGGTTATACAGAGAAGAAGATAATTCACTTTTAGGAGGCTGACAACGTTCACATAAAATCTAAAAGTGTCACATATATTATCCTTGATCAAAAGATGTGATTTCTCTGCTGCTAAGTTATCTCAAATTCACTCAGCATGTGAACTTACACCATTAGATTTCATACAGCTCATTGATTTCAAGAGAAAGATGTAACTAAAGGACTAATCTGAAGGTGTAATATTGTTATCAACTGTTTTATTACTCGTAATTTTTTTTTAAAATTATACTTTAACTTATACTAGTCCAAGTTACCCATGTTTTTTTTTAAAGGACAAGTGACCCATGTTGTTAGAGGGTGTTAAAGTCATGTTGAGATGAATATTTTGTGTGCCAAAAGGTTGTTTGTGGTCAGCTTTTCGTTCTCCATGTTACGTCATGCTACCAAATGGCTGATATTTTTCCAAAGGGTCAACTGCTGCAGCTATTCGATGACTTTAGAGATAGTCTCAAGTTTTGTCGTCCTTCCATTTCGACTACAGTGTATATAAAAATATGAAATATTCTTGGTCAATTTCTATATTTAGTAACACCATTATGAAAATTGAATTGCCTTTAGTAATACTTTTATGTAAATTAAATAGACTTTAGTTGCGTAGAACCAATCTGATACACTTCTGTATACCAATCTTGAAAGAAACAAGACAATTTATAGATTGAATGTTTTTCTATGCATACTTTGACCAATTATTTTCTAGCTACCTTCTATGGGGAGAAAAATTCAAAATCTACGTGGGAATGGTCAAGTTTTGACTTGATTAAAAACCTACCTCAATCTACTATTTTGTTGGGTCCTTAAAAAACAGAATGCTCTTCTTTACTCATTTTGATATTTTGGTTAACTGTAATTAGTGCATGGGATTATTAGAATATTAATCAATAATTGTTGTTCAGAATCTGAAGTGCAGCTTATGAACATCAGATTTTAATGTGCAGCTTCTGAACAGAAGCTTGTGATGTGCAGCTTCTGAACACCAGCATCTGAAGTCTTCAACATCTAAGTCTAGTAACAAACCTTGGTTAGCGTGTTAACCAAGGTAGTTAGTTTGTTAGAGGAGTTTGTTACAACGTCTAGTTGTATATATACTCACTCATCTGTTGTAAATATTAGCAATTGTATGAATAAAAATTTCCATTATTTTCTCTCTTTCAGTTTTACAACTTTTCTGTTATTTCTCATCTTGCTTAAAACAGCTTATTTCCATAAGCACTTCCCGCTGCACATAGAACATAGTGATTGTTCTAACAATTGGTATAGAGAGACTTAGTTGAATCTTAGGGAAACACGGGTGAAAAGTGAGGGGAATCATCATTGGGAAACATTGAGTGAGGTGTGTGTATTGATTTCTCTGATTTCTTGAGAATTACGCAAGATAAACACTAACGGTTTTGGATCAAATATCTTGGTTCTTGATGGCAAGAACTGGGAACGATGGAGTGCTTTGATGAGAACATTGTTTGGCGCGCAAGATGTGAGTGATCTTGTGCAGAATGAGTTTGAAGAACCTCCTGCAAATGCCACTGATGTGCAGAGAGCTGCTTTCAAAGAAAACAAGAAGAAGGATTGCAAGACATTGTTCTACATTCAACAAAATGTTGATAATCAGCATTTTGAGAAGATATCCAAGGCAACAAGATCCAAAGAAGCATGAGATATTTTGGAAAATTATCATAATGGGGGAGAAAAAGTGAAACAAGTCAAGCTGCAATCATATAGAAGGAAGTATGAAATGATGCAGATGGAAGAAGATCAGAAAGTGAGTGATTATTTCTCAAAGATGATTGAAATTATGAATTTGATGAAGAACCATGGTGAAAACATCTCAGATCATATGGTAGTTGAGAAAGTCTTGAGATCTTTAAGTCAAAAGTTTGATTTCATAGTAGTAGCAATCCAAGAAGCAAAGGAAAAGAGCTATGGTTGAAGAACTATAGTCAATTGAAAGAAATCAAACGTGGGAGCTAGTTAACTTGCCAGACAAGAAAAAGAAGATTGATGTCAAATGGGTATTCAAAGTGAAATTGAACTCTCATGGACAAGTTTCTAAGCACAATGCAAGATTAGTTGCTAGAGGATTCCTTCAGAAGCAAGATATAGACTATAATGAAGTGTTTGCTCCAGTTGCTAGAATTGAAATTGTGAGGTTAGTAACTGCTATTGCTTGTAAGTATGAATGGTCACTCTATCATTTAGATGTAAAGTCAGCATTTCTAAATGGTCAATAGAAGAGTTAGTGTTTGTGTCACAACCACCGGGTTTTGAGATAGCTGGGAAAGAAAATATGGTGTATAAACTGCATAAATCACTATATGGATTAAAGCAGGCTCCCAGAGCATGGAACAAGAAAATTGATCAAGTTTTGATTCAATTAGGGTTTAAAAAATGTTCAGTTGAGTTTGGAATATATGTTCAGAAGCTTAGTGATGGAGGAACTGTCATAATCTGTCTGTATGTTGATGATTTACTCATCACTGGTAGCTCAACTTCAGAGATTGAGAAAGTCAAAGAGAAACTGAAGTTGGAGTTTGAAATGACTGATCTTGGTGAGCTTTCATTCTTCTTAGGAATGAAATTTGTGAAATTGAAAGCTGGGATAGTGATATCTCAGCAAAAATACATTGGTGAGTTGCTTGATAAATTTGAAATGAAGAGTTGCAATACAATTTCAAATCCATCAGAAACAAACTCAAAGTTGGATGGGTGCAGTAAAGAAGAAAAAGTGAATCTCCCACAATGTTCAGACAAATTGTTGGATCTCTGAGGTATCTATGTAACAGCAAGCCAGACATATGTTACTCTGTAAGTGTAATTAGCAAATTCATGCATGATCCAAGGAATTCTCATCTGATAGCTGCAAAGAGAGTTCTTAGATACATAAAGGGCACCATAGATTTTGGTTTGCTATTTCCTTATGGAGCTCAAAGTAAAGTGAATGAGCTCATAGGATACTCTATTAGTGATTGGTGTGGAGACCTGACTGATAGGAGAAGCACTTCAGGTTATGTGTTCAAATTCAATAATGCTGCAATCTCATGGTGCACCAAGAAGCAACCAGTAATTGCACTCTCATCATGTGAAGCAGAATACATAACTGGAACTTTTGCTACTTGTCAAGCATTATGGCTGGATTCAGTGGTGAAGGAACTTAAGTGTGAAGTGATGAAGCCTCTTACACTGAAAGTTGACAACAAGTCAATCATAAGCCTTGCTAAGAATCCAATCTCACATGGCAGGAGTAAACACATTGAGACCAGATTCCATTTCATTAGAGAGCATGTGACTAATGAAATGATTGAGCTGCACTATTGCCCCACAGAACTGCAACTTGCTGATGGTTTTACAAAAGCAGTGAAGCTTGACAGATTTAAATTCTTGAGGAAGATATTACGTGTTTTTAATATTCAACAGTTATGATTAATGGGGAGTATTAGAATATTAATCAATAACTGTTGTTCAGAATCTGAAGTGCAACTTCTGAACATCAGATTCTGATGGGCAGCTTCTGAACACCAGCATCTGAAGTCTTCAACATCTAAGTCTAGTAACAAACCTTGGTTAGCGTGTTAACCAAGGTAGTTAGTTTGTTTGTAGAGTTTGTTACAACGTCTAATTGTATATATACTCACTCATGTGTTGTAAATATTAGCAATTGTGTGAATACAAATTTCCATTATTTTCTCTCTTTCAGTTTTACAACTTTTCTGTTATTTCTCATCTTGCTTAAAACAGCTTATTTTCATAAGCACTTTCCGCTGCGCATAGAACATAGTGATTGTTCTAACAGGGATGACAAATTAGCTAGTTAGTTTAGGTTTTAATTTTGTAACTTAATCCCTAATATTTTAGATTTGGTGATAGCCTATGTTTGGCAGCTTCCTCACAATTATTGAACTTCTTATCGTAAATAAGCTTCTAATAATAGTATCTTTACATTTAACCATCATTACAATGGATAGCAATTTCTGCTGCCCTTACCATGAGACATATACATGTACATCCAAACATCACAATAAAGATCAACGACACTGAAACATCTCTAGAATTATCGAAGTTCATCCAACTCCAAACATTGACACTATCTGGTATTAGCTTGTTACTGTTAACTTTCAAGAATACTTCCCACTTTCACTATCAACTCAAGCTCACACTTCATCTCCACATTATATTATCCTTAATCAAAAGATATGGATTCATTGCTGCCAAGTTATCACACAGTCACGCAGTATATGAATTTACACCATTGGATTTTGTAAAAGTCCTTGATTTCAAGAGCAATATGCAAGTAAATGATTAATCTGACGTGTCCTGTGTACATAAGCTGACTGCATGAATGTTGATCACATGACTGCTCGGAGTCCAAAACAAAGTTGAGAAAGTAGCCAAATGCACTGAGATCTAGTTTTCAAGGTTCCTCTTGCTTCAAAGTTATTGAGTATGAACTTTCCCTTGCACGATAAGTTACCAACCTAACATTTTGGTTTCAGGATTACAGAAAATGTCAGAGGAAATTAATATCAATACTATCCACAATTTCTTATCGAAGAGATATAGAAACCGATCAAAAGGTATACTCAGAAGCAATATAATTAATGGATATGATTTACAAGATCCTCGCATATGCTTCTTGCAATGTTGGAGAACAATATATTTCCCAAATTACCTCTATGTCTCCTCCTCTCCCTAATGCATAAAAGGTGTTTTTAAATTGTGGAATGCATCAAAATGAATCGATGCTGCTGCAATATACTCCATTCGGTCTTAAATAAATATAAGAGAAGAATATATTTTGTAGGTTCATTGAATAAATAATGTATCTAGACTATAATAAAAATTAAATACATCATTTATTCAATGAATATAAAAAAAGAATCTTCTCTTATATTTAGGACCGGAGGGAGTAGTTGGCACTTGGCATCACATGGCAATTGGAGTGGGTTTAAAAACTAGCATAAAATCTACAAACAACTGCATTTATTGCAAAATAACATATATAATAATGACCACATTGAACCTCATTAGGCCTCAACATTCAGAGTGCTCTAAAAAATGAACACTTTGATCCCAGAGTATAGCTCAAAGTTTGAGGTTCAAACTAAAAACCAACAATGTAATAAGAAATAAAGGCATAAGTTCAATTCCATTAACAACAATATAAAAAGAGAATTTCTTAGTTTTACAAATTCATGAATCTAAAGCCAGAATAAGAAATTCCTGATTTTGGAAGTCATATAAGGACACAGCAATATATGAAACAAATGAAATCTATTTCCTTAGGACATTCTAGAATTGCTATTAAGGAAGTGAAAAATCCGGAACAAAAAGTATGTAAATTAATGATTGTAAGTTTTGTCCAAAAAAAATAACATAAGTTGGTTCTGTAAAATTCTTAAGGAGTGCAAAGAAGGTTGATTGTGTGAGCATCTGCCCGATTTGAAGTTAATAATTACCAAATCACCTAGAAACAAAGTCAATTCCACAACTCAGCATTTTGAAGATGACCAAAGGAAATATTCCGGAATAACTATTGCCTCTGCAATTTCAGAGGGCGAGCCTCGTCAGGAGGACCACCTTCCATTGCAAAAAATAAAAGCAACTCATCCGAGATATTCAAAAACCACAAATCAAGACAAGTCAAGTCCTTTCAAACTTACCAAGCTGTCAATAAAATGTGAAGTAATATGTGTTAGATTTCTAGTGCAAGGATTGGAAATGGATAAAGACCTCAATGTTGGTCTTTGGCGGAGAGCAGAAACAATACCAACCTCCGTTATGCGATAACAGTCACGCAAGATGACCTCTTCCAGAAACTCTCTTTTCTTAAACAAGTCGAAAAGTAATCTATCATTGATGTAGTGATGACGAGAGAGATTAACCTTTCGTAGTTTGAAAAGTGCCAATGAAAGAGGCTCTACCTCATCATAGCGTACACATTGTATCGGGTCACTGAGGTCGAGGTCTTCCAGCAAAGGGAAACAATCAGAGATGAGGAATAGGTCAGTACTATAAATAAAATGCACTTTCGAACAAATGAGAAAGGTCAAAGTTGTAATCTTTTTGGCAAAAACTCGCAACCCATTTGTGGGAATAATACTTTGATTTGAGAGATTGAGTGATGTGAGTTTCAATGGAAAACTAGAGATTTGGCCGAGAAGTTTGCTGAGGTTACCGTGGAAGCGTGAAAGGTCGAGGGAGGTGAGACTGATGAATCTACGGAGTAGACGAGGAGGAAAAGGGAGGGTTTGACTATGATCACAGCAGATTGTGAGAGAGAATCTGATGCGGTTGGTGATGGACAAGAATTGTTTCGAGACAACTGATAAAGATGTCATGCAACTATGGTTGTCGTTGAGGAATTTGAAGACACATTCCCAACACTCATCAGGTAAATAGAAACCACCAACCATTGTTTTTCTTTTGCTTCTTCTTGCTTGAGTGGACTCCATAGTTGGTTTGAAAGATCTTCTTTTCCTTTTCATAGTGGACTTCCAGTGAAATAATATTATGTCTGTCTAGGAATACAACTAACTCAAAAATCTCTCAAAAAAATAACTAATTCCTCTAAAAGTGTTTTACCAAATTTTTATCAAAAGAGATATTAGAGGAGAAATCATATGTTTTACCATTAAATATCAAACAAATTACTTAGTAGATTAAACCGTTTAAATATATAGTTTTTTTTAGAGAAAAATATATAGTTAATTAGTTTTTTTTTTTAGTAGATAGACGCAATGACAACCATTATAAACTCTTTTGTACTAGTATAGGTGTCCGGGTTTGAAACCCGATCATGACGTTAAACCTAACAATTTTAATATTTTTATTGGTTGATCTAAAGTTTGTAGACAATTTAATTGATGTTGTGTGACAATGACTCAATAATAATTAATTTTAATTAAATGAAAATTTGAAACAAATCTTTTATGAAACCAATTAAAAAAATTGTTATTAATAAATAAACTCAGCTTATGTGATTCTACAAATTAATGCAATGAACTATGGAACTATGAATATATCAGAGATAGGAAGGGATAAATGGATTAACTTATTTGCAATTCATAAAGTGGAAATAATTTTTTTTATAGAACTGTCATGAATCATATTTTAATACACTAAGAGTAAGAGTGTGTTTGGATGGATTAATTGAGAAATTTTAAAAATTTAGAATTTTAAGTAATTCAAATGATTCAATTAAATTGCTTAATACTTTATGAATTATTCCCTCATCCAAACACACTCTAAGGAAATAATTTTGACCTTGAATTTGTCATGAATCATATTTTAATACACTCTTTAGGAAATAATTCCCTCAAAACATTCCCTCATCCAAATACACTCTAAGGATTTGTTTGGTTGCACGAATGATTTCCACGTTCACACCAAAATCTTTTTAACTCCTATGTCAAAGCAGAAGCTTGTAATCCTAGCTTAATACTTGCTGCACATACCATGGGACTTAGACATGTACTTCTCAACTTCACTATGTAGATCAATTACATACCTCTATAATTATCCTAGGAAAACCTCACACAAATTCTTGTATTAGCTTGTTAAACTACATGTTTCAAGAATTTCTGTCATAAATATTTCAAGAACACTTCCCACTGCCACTTTTAACTAAGGCTCACGCTCCATCTTCACATAATGACATACATCATTGAGCTATACAAAGAAGAAGAAAAATCATTTTTTCGCAGGTGTTCTTACAAAATCTAGTGTTACATATTATCCTTGATCAAAAGCTACATAACCTGCGGTTATAAATTGCGAACTGCATCAAAATCAACTGATGCAGCCGCAACATTGTACGCAACTGTATCACATGACAATTGCAGTGGCTTTGAAAATTAGCAGAAAATACATATACCACCGCATTGATTGCAAAATGACATATGTAATTATGACCATATCGAACCTCAATGGGCCTCAAGATCATCAGTTCTCTCAAAAATTAACATTTTGATCCTAAAGTATACAGGTCAATGATTCTAAGTTTTGTCCAAAAAGAAATAACATAAGTTGGTTCTTAGAGAAGTAAATTTGAAAACAAAAACATGATATTATGTGAGTGCAAAGAAGGCTTATTATGTGAGCATCAAACACCTAGTGAAGTTAATAGATACCAAATCACCAAGAAACAAAGACAACTCCGCAACATGTTGATCATTTAGAAACTTAACATTTTGAAGAACCAAATGATAGAACTGTTGACACTTGGATAACAGAGAAAAGATTTCGGCACAATGACAGTTAATTAGACCAGCAGATACTCAAATCATTTATGCTTTGTTCAAAACTGAAAAACAGTTATCACTAACTTCCCTTATTGTCAACTACCTTACTAACTCAAAACTAACTTAGTTTCCACAACCAATGACAGTTACTTGTATTGCAAGTTATCTAACTAACTAAACATGAATTACTCTATTCTAACATTTTTGTCATCTTTTATTGTGTTCTGATTTAGATTGGTTTTTAATTTTAGTCATCATTTTGAATTGGACATCATATGTAATAGTACTAGATAATTTTTATTTTTTTTTTGCCAAAGCTTTCTGCTTGTTTTTTTTTAGTACTAGATTGGTTTTTTTTATCTCTGCTGCTTAGTTATCGCACATTCACAAACACATCATGTGAACTTACACCATTTAGATTTTCCACAAATCTCTGATTTCAAGAGAAATATGTAACGAAAAGATTAATATGAACTTGTAAATAAACTGATTGTGTGAATGTATGATCTCGTGGCTGCTCAGAGTCAAAGAAACGAGAAAGTAACGAAAGTCATTGAGATTTAATTTTCAAGGGTCCTTTTGCTTCAAGGTTATATTGAATATGAATTTTCCTTTGTACAATAAGGTTATATTGAATATGAATTTTCCTTTGTACAATAAACAACCAACATAGCATTTTGGTTTTAGGCTTCCAGAAAATAGAATAGAAAATTGATGATTAACTCTATTACATAAATTGTTACTAAAGAAACGTCCAAAACAATCAAAAGACATACTTAAAAGCAATATAATTACTCGATGTAATTTACAAGATCCTTGCATATCCATGCAATGTAATTGGAGGAGAACAATATATTTTCTTTGGTTTGGTTTGAGGGAAACACACTGTTATGTATGCAACCCTTGATTTCCTCAGGGTCAATGGGTTACCTCCATAACAAGTAAAAGTATAACAACCCATAAAACTATATGGATATAAAAACGTAGAAAAAAATACTAACATTTTCAAATCACCTTTGTTTCCATATCTACTCATGCATAATCAGTGGTTTTAAATTGTGCATTGCATCAAAATCAACTGATGCAGCCACAGTATTGTTGTCAACTGCATCACATGACAATTGAAGTGGGTTTGTAAATTCCAGGAAATTCCAAAATTGATTGCAAAATAACACATGTAATGACCACATCGAACCGCAATGGGCCTCAAGATCTTCGGTGTTCTACAAAAAAAATAAACACTCTTATTTCAGTGTACAGCTCTAACTAAAAACCAACAATGTAATAAGAACTAAAGACCTAAGTTATATTCAATTCACAACTGTATGAAACATATATAAAATTTGATTCCTTACAATATTCTAGAAATTGCTATAAAGGAAGGTTGAAAAGCAGGAAAAAAAAGTATATAGATTAATGTTTGTACGTTTTATCCAGAATGAGATAAAATAAAGTTGGTTACATTTCTAGCAAACAAGGCACTCATTATGCAAGAAGTATTTCCTTTTTCTGCCACTAAAAAGGAATGAGGTGGAATTGCTATATTTCTCAATGATGGCCTCAAAAAAAACATCGAGTGCAGTCTTTCCTTGGCCCCGCATACATCCAAATAAATCTAGGAGTCGATTGAGAATCTCGGTGTTAAAAAGGCCAGTCTCATAGTTGCCAATATGTTTAAGCAAGTCCCACAGAAAAAGTATGTCATTCTGCCTTAGTTGAACATCAAATTCAGTGGGAACATCACATATTGCTGAATGAAGGGGTTCCAAAGCAGGGGTAGTAAAGAGATCTTTATAGAATGATTTATTATCGTTCCTCCTCCTCCAAACCCACTTCATAAAGTGGATAAGATTATGAGGCGAAACCTTTGAGGTTTCAACTAGTTTAGTTTGACAAGAGGTTTCAATAATTTTGAGTAGAAAATGTTTGTTGATGTTTATGCTGACTGTCCAAATGCGTGAAACCAAGATGTCTATTAATCATGTACCTACTTTCTGGAAATATTTGGAGGTGGTGACGTCCTCTTTGCCGTCTAGACTAGGAGGAAGGTGGCTGTAGTCTTGAGAAGAGTCACCACCATGAATCATCAGCATCATCATGAGGAAGTAGTAATATCATCTTTTGACAGACAGAAACGGCTTGGTGGATCATATCAGCACTACACCTTGTACTCAAAATAGTTTGTAACACGTATCTTGATTCGGCACACATTGAAAAGCCTCAAATTTATGAAAAACATAGAGTGCACCTTTCCCTTCTCGCCCCTTCAATTTGATTTCATTTATTCACTGGAAAAAGTTAAAGGCTCAATATTATCTGAGGAATGTTGCTTAAACAACTAAGAAAATGAGATCATATTCGACACCAAACAAAAATATATCATTTATAATTATTTATTTAACTCGCTGAAAAATAAAAATGAAATCGTATATAGACAGGTTACACATGTTGTTGTTTTTTGGTGTAGATATACATGTTATTGTCTGAGTAACATTTCTCTATTGTTTTTTATAAATGAGAAAAAAAGATTAAAAAAAATTATTAATTAAAGTGAGAGTATGTTTACAACGTAACTCAACACTTATAAAATTAAACATTTACTACTTTAGTTCATTGTTTTTTATCTATTATCATCTTAATTTTAAAATTAAAAAAATATATATGGTATAGAGTGCAAATACGCCAGATTTTGGTCATAATAGTTAGTGTGTTTCGATGATCCACCTATTTGTTAAATATTTTTCATTTGACAATTTTTTGTTGAACTTTATTTTTTTGTCAACCAAATTTCAAATTATCAGGATCTCTTCCCCTAAGAATTGTAGGTTAAAAAATATATCATTATAATAACATAAGCAAACCATTTGGGTTGGCTTGGTGGTATTGGTTTGAGATCTGGATGTGTGCTTCTCCTTAAGGTCTCTAGTTCAATTCTCGCCACTGTCAATTTGGATGGACAATTTTAGCTTCTTAAAAAAAATCTCACCGGTGTCAATTTGGCCTATAGCTCCATGATGTATATTGCATAGACATAAACATCCCAGCAAAACAATAGAGAGTATCCAGTCATACATTATTCAAGAATACATCCCACTTCCACTTTTTTTACTTATGTTCACTCTTCACCGTGACCACATTGTATCACCACAGATGACATAACGACATACATTATCGAGCTATACAGAGATAAAATTAAAGTAAACTTTAAACCGTTGTATTTCACACAAGTCTTTACAGCGGTGAACTTACACTAAATTTGTCGCATAATCTGATGGTGTAAATCAACTGACTAAATGCATTGAAATCAAATTCCCAACGGTCCTCACCTCAAGGTTATTGAGTAATATTAACTTTCCATTGCACAATAACTGACCAGCATAAACATTTTGGTTTCAGACTTTCAGAAAATGACAGAAATTTATAGGAATACTATCAGCAACTTCTTTACTAATGAGACATTGCAACCGATCAAAAGGCATACCCAAAAGGAATATAATTAACCGATGTAATTAACAAGATCGTTGCATATGCATGCAATGTATTTGGAGGAGAACAATATGTTCTGTTCACTTTGTTTATATACGAAGCGGTTAGTTTTTTGAGACAATAGGTTGCATCCTTAACAAGTAAAACAATGTTGCAACTCGGAAAAAAATATATGGATATATGTATACAAAACATAGAGAAAAAAGATTAAAATATATAAACATTTGCAAATTACCTTTAGGATGTCTCCTTTTCTACCTAATAATAAATAACCTATGGTTATTATATCACA
>Ga0315913_1000383_pt1 | contig 37982 bp, 18 predicted proteins | sample MpolsnodulesMG_FD_207736 | JGI IMG/M metagenome (GOLD analysis project Ga0315913, IMG submission 207736) | Medicago polymorpha root nodule microbial communities from Los Angeles, California, United States - small nodules | ecosystem: Host-associated > Plants > Roots > Nodule | place: USA...
ACAATGTATAATATCAATACTCCTATCGAGTATGATATTGTGTTCTTGTGGTACTTATAATTTGAGATAATCATAAATGTTCGTTCATTATTGACATTTTAGTGGCCACATTAATCCACATTTTTTTCTTTGAACTAAGTGTCTATGTTAATCCATTTTTGGAGATTCTTGAATTTCCCATTTCTTTATGGATTTTAATAGTCACATTTTTTCTAAAACTTGAATTAATTGAATGTCGTAGAACATTTATCGATTTTGACTAAATGTAATTACTCTCTCTTTATAGGCTATCCTTATAAGTAATTATTATTCTTATACCTATGTTGATATATGACTTTTATGGAATTGAAAACTCATTGGCAAAACCACTAACCACAGACTTATATAAATGAGCATTGTAACTCATAATGATTTGATTAAGTCTATGATATTTTGGGTTAGTGGGAGTTTGTTATAACATTTTTAAAATGCTTGGGCCATTCTTTAATGACACATTCTTTTAATTCAAATGTTTCACTATAAATTCATCATTTGTTAGAAAAGTGAGTTTTTGACTTGTATGATTTATTTTTCCTATCAGATTCAATTTTTGTAGTATTAAAGTTTATTTCTCTTTCGAATTAGTGCTTTGACCATACATATATTTTAAAATTTAAATTTTATATTCTTTTAGTAATTGAGTATTGTCGTCCAAGTGAGAGATTGTTGGATTAATTATTTAATTAATCAATTAGGATTGACAATAATCAATTATTATAAGTTAATGTTATAATATAAATTATGGTCTATTATGTTAAACACTAATTAGTTGATGAATATGTGTGATTGAGCTATCCTTTTAAATGGACCATGATATTCTAGTGTTAAACGGAACGAAGATAATCATCCTTTTGATGACTATCTTTAAAGTTGAGTTTTTAAACCTCTATTAAAAAGAAAAATATCTCAGTTTTTTTTTCAAGTTAAACTAACTGCTCATTTACACAGACTTCTAATCTATAGTGTTGGATATACTAGGGGAGTCTGTCTCGTTCAGGGGTGGACCCACATTGTGGCTATTTTAATAGTTAAAACACAAGAGTAAAGTAAACAAGTCGGTGTAAAAACTCTCTTTTTCCTTCTCTCCCTGCGCGCTTCTTCTCTCCATCATCTCTCAACTAAGAGTCTAAGGTAAGCCATTGATTGTTTCAGGGTTAGGGTTTTAAAATTGGGATTGATGCTTTCTTTTTTTATATATGATTTTAGCTTTTAGTGTTTCAGTGTTTGTATCCCTTTCTCTGAATCTAATGCATCCCTTTAGAATTGGAAAACGATAATCATGTTTGAATATGTAATTAAATGCCATGCCGCTCTGATAAGATTTTCACAACATGCCCCTTATAGACTTCATTACTCATGTTACTTAAGATGCTTAGGATATTGCATTTGATTTAGTGTTTTCTTTGTCTGGAATATTCAATAATTGATTTGTAAGCTTCAATAATTGATTTGATTTCTCTATAGCAGCATATTTGCAGCTTATAGCACAAACACCATGATAAGCACTTATGTATAACTTTGCATTGCCTATTTTTATAGCAAAACATAAAATAACCATAAATTGTTTTTGTATATGCTATAAGTTGTTTTTATAAGCTATGTTGGAGAACTTATGAAAATACCTTTTTGTAAGCTAGAATACCTTTTTCAAATCCAAACATCAAGAAAAACTTCCACAATGCTTATAAGGAAGACAAGAATAACCTGTTTGAGAAACTCCTCGTGCCTGTTTGAGAAATTAATTATTGGCTTCATATAGGGGGAATTGTAGAACTCTATTAGTTAGAAAAAGGAGTTCTTTGTAGATTCATGATTTTAAGAGGTAACATGTGACACTATTTTTGAACACTATGATTGGTACTTAGAAGTGGGAGTCAGAGAGGACAATTGATATTATTTCTAGGTTTTTGTTTGGTTTTACATAGATAGTATTTACATAGGAGTAATTTTGTTTGAATGCAAAAATGAGACAAGCGTATTCACTTATATAGATAGCAAACTCTTTTATAAATTTTTAAATACTCTATCAAATGAATGTGATCAATTTTTCATTACTTTCCATAGAAACTGCTGAGAAATTCACTATTTTAAATGCGTATGAAGTAATGTTTTTGTGTTGGATAGTGAAGAAGCCATAACTGTGTTTGCAATTACAAGTTCTAACTCAATTATTATTTACTGAACATTGTTTTGTTTTGGTTCTTTTACTTCTTTTACTGTGTTTTGTTTTGTTTTAGAACTTTTATATCATTTTCGTTGTACTACCTAGCTTTTATATCACTATTCTACACAGAACTGAAGTAGGAACCAAGCTTTTAACTAACTGTTGTTTGCATCTATATTAATACCATACATTTGAATGAGACAAAACTGAAGTAGGAACTATGCTTAAGCTTTTATCTAACTGTTATTTTGGCTTGTTCAAATCTGATATAGTTCTCTGTGATTAAATCATTTTATTTTGCAGTTTGTATCAAAATGGATTAAGTTTTAGTTGTAGGCCTGCAAGTTTGTTTTCCTTAGATTGAAGTGTGGGTTACTCTAAAACTATGACGTTATAGCAGCTGGCATTTGTAGAGTCTTAGTCAATCACATCCATCATTGTTGAGTCTCAGATGCATGTTTAATTGTGGAATGATTATTGTAGCTTGTATTTTTTTGTAAATTTGCTGCTGCATTTTTTTGTACGACATGCATGTTTCTTATTTTAACAAAATTTGGATTTTTTTTTGTAAAATTTGGTCTTAAAATCCGGATATTTTTAAAACCAAATCATATCCATTTAATCCGGATTAAGTTAAAATAATTGATACAGAACCGTTTGTTAAAATAATTGATTTTTTGCTTTTCTTTTAATAGTACACAAGAGAAGAGCTTCCATGGAGAATGGAGATATACCTGAGGATGCCAACGAGCGTATGAATATATTTATTATTATGTGTTTGAATTTTGCTATTTCTATATATTCCACTGACTTTGATTCTTGTGTTTTTTGTATTGTGGCATTTACAGATTGCCCAGGTCCTCAGTCTGATTCTGCTGGAAAATCTGATGCATGTGAAGGTTGCCCAAATCAGCAAATTTGTGCCACTGCCCCTAAAGGACCTGACCCTGGTTGGTTCCGCCTTTACCTTATGCTTTTATGTTTATTCCCAATAACCATCAACTACTTATAGTTACACGATTTAGGCCCTGTTTGAATGAAAAGTTTAATTGAATGCACTTAATCGTTTACCATGTAGGTGCTTATATATAAGCTATTTTGATAACAGACGATAAAATAAAGTCAAACTGTTTTCATATAAACTATGAGCCGTTTTTGTAAGTTACCCTGTAGTTTATTAAAATAAGGTGAAAACTGTGTGTGCCTGTGTGGATATGTCGTAAGTTCTGTCCATAAGCAGTTTCACAAGTCACACATGCTTATGTTAGTAGATAAGCTAAAATAAACCAATTGAAACAAGTCCTTATTTATATAAGCTTGTTCAAAAACCATACTTTAAGTTCTAGGATTTGGGACTGTTTTTGAGCATTTTTTTAACCTTGGTGCTTATGTACTAGATATTGTAGTGTGGTTTCTTTCCAGGCTCATCATTCTCATTGCTTATTTGGGTTGATTAGCAAAGAAATGGAATAAAATCAGCTCTTTCATAGTTCATGGTGTTGTCGCATGACGAATTTTAAAGTCAGGACTAGTGAAACATTTTATGTGATATTGTTTTGCTTAGTTTGTTTATTGTTTGGTCTTGTTATAGGGTTATTAATTCCTTGGGCATTTGATAGTGGGTATAGTTTTGTGTAAAGGATTTGTTCAATTTGTGAAGTTGGAGATCCTTTGACAACTATGAAATGAACCATGTGTTGGACATCATTCAATCCAACTTAATAATTCATGATAGAGATGCTAATTGATATATTATAATAGCTTCAGACTGATTTCCATACTTGCCTAATGGTGAAGTTAGCGGCCGAATACACAAAAGGGAAACAAAGTGACATTATATAGGCATTTGCTCACACAAAGTGAAAGAATAAGAGACAACACACAAAAAGATAGGAAATAAAATTCCTCGTTAGGTGGTAGACATCCTTGTGTTTTTAGAAATACAAATTTTAGCAAACGTGTCATAGTAAAATTCTCAAAGTTCTAAACCATAGCTAGTGTGTTGCTCATGTGGGAGGGTGATGGACTTTGAACACCTACTAGAGGCTCCCAGAATAGAATGCTTCCATGCTATGGTTGCATTTGCCTGCATCGAAAAGCTTTTGTTGCACCTCTGTATCCAAGAGCTTCATTGATGAAGACTTAAGCCATCTGGCTATAACAAAATACTCAAACCGTAGTTTGTTTGTTCACTTCACTGTGTTCCTCATTGGGAAGGGATGTTGACCTGGAGCATCTACTACAGGCTCTCAAAACAGAGTTTGATGGAGACCCGAGTGAGGGCTGATAAGTAAAAAGGGGTATATTGTAATAAAGTGTGTGGTTAGGATATGAAATAAAGAGTGTAGTAGGCTGCTTAGTTGGCAGGTTTGTTATGCCTCAGTTGTATAAATGGTGAGTGAGGCTAGTGAAGATTGATGGGGACTGAGGAATATTGGAGTGAACCATTACGGTTAGGCTGAGAGAGATTTTTCTCCTTCTCTGAGGAGCTTGGCTCTGGTGTAGATTGGGACTCTTTACCTTCTACAGTTTTCATTCATCAAATAAATACATTCTATTTTCCATTGTTTGATCTATTTCTATACTCGATTTCTGCTTCTAAATTTTGGCTTCCCATCATATTGCATCTTTGATTTGTGACAAGATGTGTGTAAAACACTGCATCAAATAGCATTGTGCCACAGCTCTGCAGTAGCGTTAGGGGTTGTTTCAATGGGAAAAGGAATTGGTGGTGGTTTGTAATGGAATAGTGGTAGGGGTTGATTCAATGGAGAGAGTTAGATAGGTGGAAGTGGGAAGGAGGGAGTGATTCAAACCATAGTAGTCAATAGCGGCCGCGCGGTGCGGTGCGGTGCCGGAGCGCTACGCAACAAGCCATAGCGTTGCTATAGCGGCGCAACGCTTCGTAGCGGTTTTGCGGTTTAGAGCCGCTTTTTAATTTTAAGAGAAAATACAAAATTGTCCTTGGTTTTTAAAAAAAAAACAAGGGTATTTTTGACATTTTCATCAAACCCTAAAAAGTTCAGCTTCTCTCTTCCTTCTTTCATTCTTACACAAAACAGCGTTTATCTGCAAAACGCAAAACGCATCTTCTCTCAGCATCTCTCTGCTGTTATGTGAAACTTCTTCACCTCTGCTGTAAATCTTCCTCTACTTTGTTGTGTTTGCTCTGTTATCCTGTTATTTTTTTGTTTAACAATCTCAAACTCTGTTGTCCTGTTACTTTTTTGTTCTAGTTTTCTTTGTTATTATTGATTCCAAACTCCATTCTGCTCTCTCTGTTTCTGTTTGTAGTTTGTAAAAACAATCCTCTGTTTTGTTCATATAAAACTCTATTCTGCTCTCTATGAAATAGCGGTCATTGCGCTATGCGCTATCTCGCTATAACATTTTTGGGGTCGGCTGCTACGCGCCGCTATCCGCTATTAACTACTATGATTCAAACTACATAGTGAGAGATGCATACTTTTTTGTTGATTGAACATTTAAGAAGAAATTGAGGAAGTGGAGTGGGATAAAGAGGTTTGGAATCCTTTGATCATTTGAAAATGTCGGTGGTAGTTTGGAGGCTTTTCCAAAATAGGCTTCCTACCAAAGATGATCTAAGCCAGGGACGGATCTATTCATGTTGGTGCGGGGGGTTGGTGCCTGCACTAACATTTTAAACTTGTTCAAATATATACCATGTAGTATGTAATTTAACACTTCATCATAGTAATTGATATGCATTTTAATGTGTTGTTTTTCAAAAAACACAAAGTAATATTAATAATTGTCTAGTAGAACCAACCAATGTGATGAGTGAATTGTTTGTAATTTTTAAATGTGTGAGGTGTTGTTTTAAATTTTTATAGTCTTTATATACATTAAATTACAAAAATAAACCTAAACGTGTCTTTTATGAGTCATTTTGATCTTAAAATGAGTTTCTAGTAGATAATTTGGCCCTCAAATATATTTTTGTTTGGTAAAATTGATCGGTAAAATTGCTAACAAGGGATATATTTGAAGATGTGTTAGTAACTTTGTTAAATTCAGATATTATAGTGACAATACTTCACACATTTAGAGACCAAAATTTGTTAAAAAAAAACATTTAGAGACCAAAATAGTTATTTGTAGTAATAATTGAAAGAGATATACAGTGCCCCCACTATTCAAATTTTCTGCATCCGTCCCTGATCTAAGCAAAGGAGGGGTTAATTTGAGTGCTTTGTTATTGTGTGTTGGAGGCTGTGGTAAACTCGAAGAAGGAGGTATTGAGCATTTTTATCTATTTAAAGGATTTGGTGAATGACATTAAAAAGCCTAGAGAAATGCTAGTTGTAATTTGGTTTAGAAATATTTTGATAATTTGGAAAGCAAGAAGTGTGATGATTTTCAATCAAGAAAGATTCAATTTTTTTTTCTGTTTACCTGCATTATTTTGCAGGTCATATGGTATGTTGCATTGGGGTTATTTGATTAGATCTGTGGGTTATCTAGGAAGTTTTGTGTCGGTGTTGAATTGTATCAGTTTTTCTTGTGGTATTTTGGTTTGGGAGATTTTAGTCAATTTTGGTTTTTATTGCTTCCTGGTGCCGTGTTTTTTAGTTAGTTAAGCCTTGTTTAAAAGTATCGTTTGTATTTTTTTTTACTCTTGCAGATCTTGTGCTTGATCATTTATAATATTAGCTCTTTTTGCCTTCTAAAAAAAAAAATTCACTATTTAGTGGTCTTCTATCATGCTTTCACTGGACATGCTTGTAGGATTAGCTAGACTTGATTTATATAATGCATTCTCTCCAATAATATGAAGAATGATTAAGATATTTAATCAGCATGTTTTTCCTCTGAAACCGATTATAAATATTCTCTCTGGAACCTTTTATTTTGCCATTGTTTCAAAGTTAATGGTGATAACATAATATTTTTTCTTAACGGAAATTGGCAGAAATACCTACTTTCTTGATGTCATATTTTTTCTGTACGACACTTTTGGATAATTTCTTAATTTTATGGAATTGAGAATGTTGAGCAATCAAACTGCCTTCATGTTTAAGCATTTTGGTGTCATTTTCATTGCTCTTTTGCATTGGTTTTTGCAGATATGGTTGCCATTGCTGAAAGAATGGCCACTGTGAAACATAAGATACTGGTCTTGTCAGGAAAGGGAGGTGTTGGCAAGAGCACATTTTCTGCCCAGCTGGCATTTGCATTAGCTGCAAGGGATTTTCAAGTTGGTCTTCTGGACATTGATATTTGTGGTCCAAGCATCCCAAAGATGCTTGGCCTAGAAGGTCAAGAGATACACCAGAGCAACCTTGGTTGGTCTCCTGTCTATGTTGAGTCTAATCTTGGGGTCATGTCAATTGGGTTCATGCTTCCTCATCCAGACGAAGCTGTTATATGGAGAGGTCCACGCAAAAATGGGCTTATCAAGCAGTTTTTAAAAGATGTTTATTGGGGTGAACTTGATTTTCTAATTGTTGATGCTCCGCCTGGAACCTCAGATGAACACATTTCAATTGTCCAATGCCTAGATGCTGCTAATGTAGACGGTGCAATCATAGTTACCACTCCTCAACAAGTCTCTCTTATTGATGTGAAAAAAGAAGTGAATTTTTGCAAGAAAGTCGGAGTGAAAGTTCTTGGGGTTGTGGAGAATATGAGTGGCCTGTCCCAGCCCATCTCAAATCTCAAGTTTATGAAGATTACAGATGATGGTGAGATGAAAGATGTTACGGAGTGGATATCAGAATACATGAAAGAAAAAGCGCCTGAAATGCTGAATTTAATCGCCTGCAGTGAAGTATTTGATAGTAGCCGTGGTGGAGCATTGAAGATGTGTAACGAGATGGCGGTACCCTTTCTCGGTAAGGTTCCTTTAGATCCACAGCTTTGCAAGGCAGCTGAAGAAGGTAGATCGTGTTTTGCAGATAAGGATTGTGTCGTGAGCGCTCCAGCATTACAAAAGATAATAGATAAGCTGATGGAAACTAGTGGGCTGTCATTTACGGCAAGTAATGGAGTGTAGCAGATTTACTTCATGTTCATGTTTGTAAGTTGAAACCTAATTGACAGAAAATTTGTTTTTCTGTCGTAAGCCATGTGAAATTAAGTTTATGGGGTTGAGGCAATTTGAGAGATTGTTTTCTAGACAGCTATTTACAACGTAGTATAGCAAAATTCTAGCCCGTGCCAAGCACGGGTCCACATACCGGTTGTTTAATATTTTTCCTCCTCATTGGAGGAGCTATGATGTGAGAGAATAGTAAAAATTGGTTGAAGTAGCTTAAATAAATCATATCATCAAATTAAAAGTTGGGTTGTTTTCTCAAATTAAAATAAGCAAATAAAAACAATCATTAAAAGTGAGTTTCATAAAAAACGTTTAATTCTTCTATATTGGAGCAAAATATGCTTAAATTGCATAAGTGTGATGTGACATTGTGAGAGTCGCTTAATAGTTAATATTGGTTATGAACCAATTTTGAGTTTCTTACAAATTTATCATAGCAGATGCTCTAAAAAGATCTCTCATTATAAGGTAGCACTTGCTTAGACATGTTGGATTGAAACTAGATATAACATTCATGCATATTATACATACTAAGCTATTTTATTTTTATCAGCAGTAAGTAAAATTGCATAGCACAACACAGGAAGAATTAATTATATTCTTCCGGTTCATCTGCGTTACATACATACAAGCACAGTCCTAACATTGATTAATAAACATAAACTACATATATCACCTCTAAATTAATTATTTCCAAAACCACAGGTAAGGAGATAATCAATTAAAGTGTCAATTTCCTCACCACTGATTTGTCCATCTTTGTCGAAATCAGCTTTCACCAAACAACGATTGGCTCTCCATCCAGGATAGTAAGAACCTAAATCTTTTAGAGCTTTTTTGAGTTCCTCTTTTGTGTAACGACCATCGTTATTGATATCTGCTTTTTCCAATTTTTCTATTATTTTCCTTTCAAAGTTGATTTGATCTATAGGCACTCTCTTTAGTTTGTCAGAAGGGATAAACACAGGCATTTTCAAATATTTGATAGATTTTGATCTTCTAATTTCTATCAAGTTGTCTATATAATATGAGTGTCACATGTGAAGGAGAGGGGTTAAATAGAAGTCTCAATAATGGGGAGGAAATAAAAATCCTTGCCTTTTTGGAAATAATAGAATGGATATTATTCTTTCTCAATAAATGATATATGTACAACCATTTTATGACAACTTTTTAACAATTTTATCTCTCATACTCATATTATGTTTTTCTTTTCTCTCTTCCTTTTTATCACTCTATTGTTTTTGACCAATAAAAAAAGAGAAAAAAGAAGTTGTCTCAAATGGTTGTTCAAATATCACTACTCTTCTTTCTCTTGTTATTTTATTCTTAATTTATCTCTTTTGTTCTCTGTTGCTTACATTGTAGGCATCCCAAACCCGCCACCTTTCAATTTTTTAGGCAAATATCTTGTTAAATGATTGGATTCCATAACACACTCTTAGAGTTTTCCTCAAAAAAAATAAAAATAAAAAAACTCACTCATAAAGTTAATGACTCTCATCCTAAAATTTTGCTGGTATAGAACTTTTTTCTTTTTGAAGGATGCTGGGCATATAACTTGGCATTTAATTATTAATTACACTAGCATCCTAATTATTTTCAATTTTGAATTAATTTTATTTAAGAATTATGATATATTACCACTGTTTTAATTTATATAATAGTTAGGATAAAATTCAAAAATTGTTAATAATGTGATTAGTATGAGTGACTGTGAATAAAAACTCTTTACAATAAAAATATATATGAATTAAATCCTAAAAAATGCACTAAATATATTTGACTTTAAGCATATCTACCTTAAATATTCTCATGGAATAATTTGACAAGATTCATGTAGGTTTTTTTTAATACTTTCGATATGTAAAAAGAAAACTTTATTAATTTTTTTTTTTTTACAAAAACGAAATGATATTCATTCATTCAAATTGATAAGGTACTTCAAATACAAACATTGTTAAAAACGTAAAGGGCGAATTTGCGAACAAACTCACAACATCCAACTTAATAACATACAACGGTAAAATGCCTACAAATAATATGATAAAATATAAGTCACTAAAATATCCATGTTTTCGGATCTGCATCGTTGACGCCTAAATCATTGATTGAATTTGTAATTGATTGTAGTCGATCTTTCAATAGAAACTAAATAAACACCGTGACAAGACACGAAATCAAACGTCGCACAAGACGATGAAAAACACAACACCACACTTAGACAACAAAAACACAAAATGAAAAACTTGATATATGTGAAACCACTTATTTATATTGAATGAAAGGGGGAAAAAAGATGTAAAAGGGTGATCTAGGTAAATAAAAAAATGACCTAAAACCACCTATCCTCAATGAATGAATAAGAACGAAAGCTTAGAGAAAAGTTAGAGTTTCTCTCATTAAAAAACTAACTTTATAAATGAAATTATTGTATTACGAGTTTCAGTTAAAAATAATTAATTCCATAGAACCCGAATTTAAATCATAATTAGAACAATAATTTATCATATTTTATTTACTTTTTGGTCAAACTCTAAATTATTTGAACCTCTTTTATGAAGGAGCTAAGCAAGTTAAGAAAAACAACAAAAGAGAAGCTCAAGTTAATTAACAATTTCATTAATTAATCACATAAAAAGACAAAGGAACAATCTCTATTAATTAAACTATAGTTATAGTTGTGGGTTTCATTTAAGAAGAAATTGTTTGAAGGAATTTGAATTCAAACCCCAATTATAACAATTATTTATGAGATTTTAATTACTTCTAGGCCAAACTCTAAATCATTTAGACCTCTTTTCCGAGTGAACCAGAGAGTTAAAAGACAAAAGAACTCAATTGTAGAATGAGAAGATGGAGCTTATTTCAATTTCATTAATTAATCTCATAAAAGTCAAGATTAATTTTACATGAAGCCACTATATGTACATAACATAGGTAATTTTGGGTCTATTGCTAGTAAAACTAAAGCTTGATTGTGATCATTTACTAATTCTTAGACTCTAACCATGCTAAGACATAATTAACAACAAAATCAATTTCTTCCCTGCTGATTTTTCCATCACGATTGGTATCAACTTTTCTAAGACAACAAGAAGCTCTCCAACAAGGCATCCTCGAACCAAATTCCTTGAAAGCTTTCTCAAGCTCACCTTTGCTCAAGCTACCATCTCTATTTCGACCTGCTTTCATCAATATTTCCCTTACTTGCTTTTCTGTCATGGCTATGTTTTGTGGCAGACCCTTCAACTTGAACTCTGGCTCTCTAACTATAGGGATGAATACAGGCATATTGTTTATGTCTTATTTAGCTAGTACTCTATTATTTACTCTCTCTGAGTTGGGTATGGTTTTGGAAATGTCACTACTTATATACTAAAAAAAAGGTCATGGATATTCGATTCATATCTATTAATTAATTGGATTATATATGTTCTGCTTATCTTTATATACATATATTTCAGCTTAAATAACACTTGTTTAATGTAAAGTGGGTGTCCTCAAGAATCAATATTCATGGTGATCAGTGTTGAATTAAGTCAAAAGTTTATTGGTTATTGATCGTACCTGATCAGAAGGTGACTGTCGATGTTGGGTTGAATGCGGTGGTTCACGATGGTAGTTTGTATTTCCGGTGTGCGTTGGACCGAATGGGGGGTGTGTACCTGCAGGCACTCCGACGCTCAAGTCGGTAGAGTTCAGAACGAGAGGTTTGAGAGTGTGAGAGATTCTACCTTGGAGGCTGTGAGGAGCCTCCTATTTATAGAGGCGGGTGAATGCAGAGCCATTGTGAGGCACACGTGCGACTAACGGTTACGAATTCGTAATAAGTGTAACCGCCAGTGAGATATTCGCGGGAACGTTGGGAAAGAGACGTTACTGTTCGTTTGAACAGGTCTCGTTTGCTCCGTGCACCCCCCTCGCGGGGAAGGGGTATGCTGCGAGTAATTTGCCAAATGCAGCATTTGAGCTTGGTTTGTTATTGGGCCTAAGCAGTTAAGCGCAAGTCTTTGATCGGTCCAGAACAGTTATGACTCTTTTTTTTTTCTTTCTTTTTTATAATGCTAATTTTTGCCCTTAGGGCATAAGATAAAGATCTAAAAATAAAATTTAAAAATAAATGTTGCATTGAAAAGATAAGATTTTTTATGTTTTTAAAATTGAATGAACAATTTTCAAAATTAAAATTTTACATTTAGTTTCTTATATTGTATCCTTATGACACATTATTGCACATCGACCACATATGTCAGACTTATGCGATATTCCAAATTAGAAATTAATATTTTAGTGTGTTTTGATGAATAATTCTTCATAAATTAGAACTAAATTTGGATAATTTTTTTTTTGACATTAAAGACAATTTCATTAACGAAAGTCTGGCAATAAACTTTAGAATGAAGGGATTTTATGACTTATTTTATCAAGGAGAATTTTTTAAATATCATCCAAAAACTAAGAAATTGAAATTCCTTCCTTGTTCTATATATGAATATGAAATTGGTCATTATAATAGTATCAAAATTTGCAAGTTGGTTTCTATGTATATAAAAAAAATTACACATCAGTCCCTATTTTTTATATTTTGTGAATTGGTCCCTATATTTTCAATATTTGTAAATTGTGTCTTATAAATTTTTAAAAAAATGTAAATTGGTCCTTAATATTTTTTTTAACTTTGCAATTTGGTCCCTATTTTTCATATTTATAAATAGGTCCTTTAACTTTTTGAAATTTCAAGATATAAAAAATAGGGACCAAATTAACTTTCTGAAATTTAACTTTTGTTAACCAAACTTTACAAAAGCGATGATGTGTCAGTTAAGTGTATGATGTGGCAGGGGCGGTTACAAGGCCCGACTAGCCTGGGCAGTTTCCCCAGCTCTGGCCCAAATTTTTTGCAATATCTTATTTAAATCCCTTTAAATTTCTTATATAAACCTCTATAAATTGCACAATTTCTTTAAATTTTTTAATTATTTGCTTGCAATTTCTTATGTAAACCCCTATAAATTTGACCAATTTCTTAATCATATGCCACATTTGACCCAAGAGTCTTCTGAATATAAATGATTTTGATTAGCGTTAATTCAACCTAAATAACTCAACCTACATTTTCTTTTGTCTAAAGTTGTATCACTTGATCTCCGTCGGTCCAAGTAGAGCGACTCTTGGGTCAAATTTAGCATATGATTCTCCAAAGGGTTTGGTCAAACATGATAAAAGTAGGAGTTATGTCATCTTGATTCTCCAACATACTTGCCATGTATTTTGCATATATACATTCAGGTTGTCTGATGGACCACGTTAAATTGACCAAATTGGATGGATAATAGTTTGGTTCATGCACTCTCTTTAGTTTGTCAGAAGGGATAAACACAGGCATTTTCAAATATTTGATAGATTTTGATCTTCTAATCTCTATCAAGTTGCCTATATAATATGAGTGTCACTTGAAGGAGAGGGGTTAAATAGAAGGCTCAATAATGGGGAGGAAATTAGAATCCTTTTTTTTTTTTTTGAAATAATGAAATGGATATTATTCTTTCTTTTGTTATTTTATTCTTAATTTATCTCTTTAGTTCCAGGAAAGAATTATTTTACCTATGTTACTTACATTGTAGTCATCCAAAACCGGCCACCTTTTAATTTAGTCAAATACTATCTTTTTTTTAGCAAACTTAGTTAAATATCTTGTTAAATGATTGGATTCCATAACTCACTTTTAGAGTACCCTTCAAAAAATAAAACTCACTCCTAGAGTTGGGGATGTGGATTTGTTGCTATAAAAAAACATACAGTTTTACACGGTATTCAATCACAATCATTGATATGAGATTGGGACAATCCAAATTATATATTAGGTCTATAATCTTAACCATTAACTCAAATCAAACAGTTCTAACATATTTCAATGCTCTAATTGTAACAACACGAAATTCTAATTTGGAAGTTAATAATTCTCATCCGTGTTGCAAGGAGAGAGATTTACAGCGAACACTCTAGTATCCTAAAATTATGTTTTTTGCGTTTAACCATTTTAAAATTATTTTAAATTTTGAATTAATTTTATTTAAGAATTATCGTATATCACCATTGATTTAATTTATAGAATATTTGGGATAAAATTCGAAGATTGTTAATAATGTGACGAGTATGAGTGATGGTGAAACTCTTTACAATGAAAATATATATGAATTAAATCCTAAAACTTTTCACTAAAAACATTTGACTTTAAGCATAACTAATTAAGTAAGAGTCATACATAGGGTTGTAATCGTTGACAACAACAATTAAAAAGTTAATATCTTTAAATATTCGCATGGAATAATTTGACAAGATGCCTTTAGAATTTTTAATACTTTCAATACGTAAGAGAAGCAACCTTTATTAATGAAATTATAGTATTATAAGATCAGTTAAAAACAATTCATTTTGGAGAACCTGGATACGAATCATAATTGGAACAATTATTTATCATATTTGATTTACTTTTTGATCACACTCTAAATTATCTAAACCTCTTTTTCAGAGGGATCAAAGAGTTAATAAAAATAAAAAATTATAGCAAAAAGAGAAGATCAAGTAATTAACAATTATAAGAACAAATAGTTCAAAGCAACTCTAGTGTGAATTCCGATTAGAAAAATTATTTATGAGATTTTATTTACTTTTCGGCCGAACTTTAAGTCGTCTAGACCTCTTTTTTAAAAGAACCACATAGTTAAAGACAAAAGAGCTCGATAGTAGAATGAGAAGATCCAGCTAATTTACAATTTCATTAATTAATCTCATAAAAAGTCAAGAATAATTTTACATAAACTGACTCACTCACTACTAGAAAAAGCAAAATTAGCGAGGGAAATTAGTGACGGAAAAAATGAAATTTCTCACAAATTCCTTGGTCACAAAATTTAGTGACGGAATTAGAGAGGAATTTCACGTTTTCCCTCACTAAAGATCCCTCACTAATTTTTGTTTTTTTAGTAGTGACTGTAGGTACATAACATAGGTAATTGGGACTATATCTAGTAAAACTAAAGCTTGGACGTGATCATTACTACTAATTCTTTGACTCTAACCATGCCAAGACATAATCAACAACAAAATCAATTTCATCCCTACTGATTTTTCCATCACGATTGGTATCAACTTTTCTAAGACAACAAGAGGCTCTCCAACAAGGCATTCTCGAACCAAATTCCTTGAAAGCTTTCTCAAGCTCATCTTTGCTCAAACAGCCATCTCCATTACGATCTGCTTTCATCAATATATCCCTTACTTGTTTTTTTGTCATGGCTATGTTTTGTGGCAGACCCTTCAACTTGAAATCTGGCTCTCTAACTAAAGGGATGTACACTGCCATTTTATGTCTTATGTCTTATATGTAATGTATGTACTGTGTTATTTACTCTCTTTGAGCTAGTTTGGGATATGGTCTGGGAAATGCCAGAACTTATTATATATACTAACAAAAAGGTGGTCATCGATCTACATGCATGTGGGTTTGTTCATACCTTTTTATTGTCCTTATCTTATAACGATGTTCCTAAAATCTTCAACTAAACTATTTTTCCTTTGCATGTGGAGTCCTTGTTAGTGAAATTCCACAATTACGAAATTAGCGTGATAAGAGCAGTTCAATAGGATAATCTAGAAAAATGCAGATCTTTTTCCTTTGTTTAAATTGAAATTTTTTATCTCTCAACTCAGTTGGCAGGATATTACATATTATATGTAGGGGTCGGGGTTCGAACCCCAGACACTCAACTTCTCCACAATTAAAATGTGTGAGTCTTAGCAACTAGGCTACTTGACAAAAAAAATTGAAAAAAATTGAACCGTTTGTGAACTTAAATTTTGACTGTGTATTTTTGATCGTACGACTTCAAACATAATGGCATGATTTCGGAAAATCCTTGATTGCTTCGAATCTTGCGACCCATTTCCTTTTCAACAGAAATTTTTTTCGTTGACAAAAATTTGTCTTACTAAAATATGTAGAATATTTAGTTAAAATAAACAACATTGAAAGATTTTTGATAAACCCTAAACAAATAAAGAGAAACAATACATAATAACATTAAAAAAGAGAAACAATAAAAAAAACAATTAAAACTTTTATCAAATGAGATCCATTTTTCTGTCTAGTATATCTTAGCGATTAGATATACACATTTAAAATGTAGAGAAGTGAAGAATCCGATATTTAAACCCATACCTTACAAATAATATCTCCGATAGTTATCAACTAAGATACACCTTGCCCTTGGGGATGAGTCATTGTTATAAATGTACAAAGAGCTATGTTGACTTTAAAATGATGCCTAAAGCTAATGAAAATAATCGCGGCTAATTAAGAAGAGATAATCCACCATGTGTATCCAACCGATTTTCCAGCGAATATTAGTCATTGACATGATCATAAAAAAAACTAATAATTAGTTAATGTAATTTTTAAGTGAGAATCAATATAAAATGAAAAAAAAATAGAGAAGATATTTTGGTTTTTATTTTTTAAGGGAGGAGGAATCTTCTTCCATATATCATATGATAATGGATATGCAACATTTAAATCTAATCTCTTTCCATCTTGAGGGATACTTCTGTTGGGATAATCTTTCTTTTCGATGAGCAATTGAACATGAAGCCACTAAACGACACAACTGCCCTATAACTGAAAAAGCCCATAGAATCTAGCCAAATCAAGGAGAATCCCGTTCAACATATACATGGTATATATACTTTATCTCTTCTATCTTCATATACAATTCTCTTTTTGATTAATTCTTCATATACAATTCTGTTGGGAATATTTTTTTCTCTTCTAACCTTTGAAGAACCGGAAGCTAGAAAGCCATTAGCAACTATGGTTGAAACAAATGTTGACGGCATCTTGGCAAAGTACCCTACGATAAATTAAATGCATGTCGCTAGGGTATTACTTATGAAATGGCAGATAAAATTATCCTATATATTTTTTATGGGCTAGCTTTAGCTGGGTAAAGAATCTTTGAGTCTTTCTAAAGTTGTACTGAAGTTGGATAACTTCATCTCATGAACTAGCTTTTGAAATTCCGATTCAAACCCACAAACATTGTAATAATAGACGGTGTTAAATTCTATGTAGATTGGAGGGTGCGAATTCAACATGTGTGTATAGTTTATCCTCCTGTTCATTTGGAGTTGTTATTTGCTGAGGTCATGAGGATTTCTACTTTTTGAATTTATTTAGTTGTAATCTTTGTTTTAAATTTTAGCCTTGTTTATTATAAATAAAAGGGTTAAACATGTCAAAGGTCCCTGCAAATCCAAATCTTCAAGATCCAACATTCAAATTTTCATCCAACACCAATGATTCAACTCAGCATTCACATTGGGCAAGAAAACCTTGTCTTTTATAATGAATAAACCATAGTTAGTTGATACATTATGATTTTTATCTTTGGGATTTCATGATTACTAACATGGTATCAGAGCGATACCCTAAGAATGAAGATGAAAAATTCGTTGGTGATGAAGTTCCCACCGTTTATGCACCAATTCTGAAAAATTTAGCTTCTCGTAATTGTTTTCGACAGTTTCGATTCTCCAAACAACCCGGTTTCAAACCCTTCAATTGAGCCAGAATTTGATGGAATCTCCATCAAGATTGGTGAGATTTCATGTGTTCTCGCTAATTCTTGCAAGAACATCGTCAATTGCGACCATTCAGTGTTCGCCGTGCTTGAAGACGAAAAACTGAAGTTTCTTGAACCAGAACTAAAGAATTGATATATGTTTTCGGTTTTTCTGAAGCGTCGAAAGATTTTATCAAACGCACAACTGTGGTGAGATTGTGTAGTGTTGTTTACGACGTCGCCGCTGTGAGGCTTTTCGTCTTGTGGTTGTTCATTGGAAAAAAAAATGGAACGAACAATATTCACATTCAACAACAAGATTCAGATATTCAAGTTACATGACGAGTTTATTGGGAATAAACTATAGTCAGTTGATAGGTAAACTACAGTTAGCTGGTTGATTAGGTAGTTATGAGTTAGTTAGACTAACTCACCCCTATAAATAACTCTCACCATTGTACTCTTTAATAATTCTTTTATCAATCTATATCCATTATTTATGAATTACTATTAGTATGCTTGTTTTCTTGCTGATCACTCTGATCTTTATCCTTAAGATTTCATGATTACTAATAGCCTCTTGAGCGTTGTCCTATAAATATATTCATTTACTTGACTTTGCAATTGATAGGTGGCGGTTAAAGAGGAACAATATAATTGGGATGTCTTAATTTATTGTCTTTGCACACACTTTTCTATTTTTAAAGGGAAAAAAAAATATTATTCGTGTTCTGGTCCGTCAAAATCACAAAGGCACCGACACACGCTACACATTTACCGGCCATCTCCATAACAAAGGAATCACCACCTTCATCGACGACGATCATCTTCATAAAGGTCACCAAATCACACCCTCACTTCTCAACGCCATTGTTTTGCTATTTATGAGTGGGAGTTTTGGAGAAGCTATGGCTGTTCGACTTATTTGAACTTATTTAACATAAGCATTTGTGAGACTGTTTAGGAGTGCTTATTTCCATAAGCTCTCTAGGATAACTTATGAAAACAACTTATATTTTCATTACAAAAAGGGGTTATGTACTTTTCATTTTTTTCTGTATGTTTGGACTGTCTTATTTAAACTTATCTAAGCCCTGTTTAGTAAAATAGAACAAATGGTTGATAAGTTAGCTGATTGAATTTTTAGTGTCTGGTAAAATTAATAGTTGAACTAGCTTATAAATATGAAATGACATAAAAAATATGTTTAATTAGTTTTTTTTTTTTGTTTTGTTATAACTAAGATATCATGAATATAATTCAGAGAAAAAAATGATAAGCTATAAGCCACTCGAAATAGCTTATAAAAGAAAGGTATAAACCAGTAATGAAAAGCTATAAGCTTGTGAGAAAAAACTGTTACAAAATAGGTACATTTTGATCATATGAGCTTATATGATATAAGTTATCCACTTTAAGTACAAAGTTTTGTCTTGCCAAACAGAGTCCTAGTGGCATAAGTATTTGTGAATTGTGATATTATTTGGAAGGGAAATAGATCCATAAGCTCTCTAGGATAATTCATGAAGAAAATTATAGTTGATAATTTTTAGTTAAACTCTTACATTTTTAATTAGTTAGAACAAATAAGTGTTCAAAATATAGACATGATGCAATAACATGACTTTTGTTGACTTATTGGGTAGGGATGGATATGAGCATGAGTTGATTGGGAAGATTGTTGAACAGGTCTCAAGAGAGATTAAGCCTCTTACTTTACATGTTGTGGAATATAGAGTTGGACTGGAGCCCCGAAGGCAAAATGTACTTTCACTTTTGAATGTTGGTTGTGATGATAGAGTTGCCAAGGTAGGAATCCATGGAATTGGTGGAATTGGTAAAACAACTCTTGCTCTAGAAGTCTATAATTTGATTGTTCATCAATTTGAAAGTTCATGCTTTCTTGAAAACATTCGGGAAAATTCAGAGAAACATGGGTTGATATATCTCCAAAAGATCATTCTTTCGGAAATAATTGGAGAGAAGGAGATTGAGTTAACAAGTGTTAAACAAGGAATTTCAGTAATACAACAAAGGCTCCGGAAAAAGAAGGTTCTTTTGCTTCTAGATGACGTCGACGAGCAGAAACAATTGGATGCAATTGCTGGAGGAAATGATTGGTATGGTCTCGGCAGTAGAGTCATCATCACATCCCGGGACAAAGGGTTGCTATTGTCTCACGGGGTTGAAAGTACGTATGAGGTTCATGAATTGAACAAGAAGGATGCTTTTGAATTGCTTAGACAAAAAGCATTTAAAACCAACAAAGTTTGTCCAAATTATGCGGATGTTTTGAACCGTGCCTTGACTTATGCTTCTGGCCTTCCTTTGGCTTTAGAAGTAATAGGTTCTCACTTATTTCATAAAACAGTAGAACAATGTAAATCTACATTAGATCGTTATGAAAGGATTCCTGATAAAAAGATGCAAACGTTGCTAAAAGTGAGCTTTGATGCTTTGGAAGAAGAAGAGAAAAGTGTTTTTCTTGATATTGCTTGTTGCTTCAAAGGATATGATTTGACAATCGTCAATAAAATGCTTCATGCTCATCATGGTGACAACATGAAAGATCACATTCAGGTGTTAGTGGAGAAATCTCTCATAAAGATAACCGAGTCTCGTAGCGTAACATTACATGATGTGATAGAGGACATGGGAAAAGAAATTGTTAGACAAGAATCACCTAAAGAGCCTGGAAAGCGCAGTAGGTTATGGTGCTCTGAAGATATAGTTCAAGTTTTAGAAGAAAATACGGTGAGTGAATAAAATTTGCATGGATGATTTTTCTTTTCAACTTCAACCTTGATTTAGCTTTGTTCATTATTACAGTTACTAATGCCTACATGGCAATTTTGTCCTTTTATAATATTAAGCTCTAGCATATATACATATATATGGGTTGATTTGTGCTTTTTTGTGTTAAAAGGGAACAAGTAAAATTGAAATCATATATTTGGATTCCTCGATTGAAGTAAAATGGGATGAAGAGGCTTTTAAGAAGATGGAAAACCTCAGAACGCTTATTATTAGGCATGGTGCTTTTTCTGAAAGTCCAAAGCATCTTCCAAATAGTTTAAGAGTACTGGAATGGTGGAAATATCCTTCAGGAGGTGTACCATCTGATTTTTATCCCAAGAAACTTGCCATATGCAAATTTGCCTTTGATTTTACATCATTCATGTGGGGAGATTTCTTAAAGAAGGCAAGTGTGCTGAATTTTATATCCCCCATCTTATATCAATAAATTACTTGAATGTTAATCCATTCTTACTAGTTTGACTGTTCTTCTCTTTTTATTTTTTGCAGAAGTTCCAAAATATGAAAGTTTTAAATATAGATAGCTGTGGATTCTTAGCACGGATGCCCGACATATCTGGTCTCCTAAATTTAGAAGAACTTTCATTTCAATATTGTGAGAACTTAATTACAATGGATGACTCGGTTGGGTTGTTAGGTAAACTTAAAATCTTGAGAGTTGGAAGTTGCAAGAAGCTCAAGAGTTTTCCACCTCTCAAGTTGGTTTCGCTAGAAGAACTCAATCTTTCATATTGTGATAGTCTCGAGAGTTTTCCACATGTGGTAGATGGGTTGCTTAATAAACTTCAAACCTTGAGTGTTAAAAATTGCAACACTATTAGGAGTATTCCACCTCTTAAGATGGCTTCACTTGAAGAACTTAATCTTTTATATTGTGATAGTCTCGAGTGTTTTCCACTTGTGGTGGATGGGTTACTGGAGAAACTTAAAATCTTGAGAGTTATAGGTTGCAGTAATATCAAAAGTATCCCACCTTTCAAGTTGACTTCACTAGAAGAACTCGATCTTTCATATTGTAATAGTCTCACAAGTTTTCCAGCCATTGTAGATGGGTTTCTTGGTAAACTTAAACTCCTAAGTGTTAGATATTGTTGCAAGCTCAAGAATATTCCACCTCTCAAGTTGGCTGCTTTGGAACAACTCGATCTTTCATACTGCGATAGCCTTGAGAGTTTTCCACCCGTGGTGGATGGGTTGTTGGGTAAACTTAAAATCCTCAAAGTTTTTTGCTGCAACAGTATTATCAGTATCCCACGTCTCAAGTTAGATTCGCTAAAGGAACTGCATCTTTCATATTGTGATAGTCTTGAGAATTTTCCACCAGTGATGAACGGCTTGCTAAAGAAACTTCAGTTCTTGAGTATTAAAAGTTGCAGCAATATCAAGAGCATTCCACCTCTTCAATTGACTTCTCTAGAAGAACTAGATCTTTCAAATTGTCAGAGTCTTGAGAGTTTTCCGCCTGTGGTTGATCAGTTGTTGGAGAACCTTAAATTCCTAAGTATTAGATACTGCCACAAGCTCAGGATCATTCCACCTCTGAAGTTGGATTCTCTGGAACTACTCGATATTTCATACTGTGATAGTCTCGAGAGTTTTCCAACAGTGGTGGATGGATTTTTGGGTAAACTTAGAGTATTGAGCGTCAAAGGTTGCAACAAACTCAAAAGTTTTCCACCTCTCAAGTTGGCTTCTTTAGAAGTACTTGATCTTTCATATTATGATAATATCGAGAGTTTTCCTCTTTTGGTGGATGGATTTATGGATAAACTTCAATTCTTGAGTGTTATATATTGCCGCAAGCTTAGGAGTATTCCACCTCTCAAGTTGGGTTTACTGGAACATTTTGATCTCTCATATTGTGATAGTCTTATGAGTTTTCCAATGGTGGTGGATGGGATGCTAGAGAGACTTAGAATATTGAGAGTTATAAGTTGCAATCGGTCTTAAGTGGTTTGCTAATGTTAAAGAATTATACCTAAGTTGGAGTAATTTTACCATTCTCCCCAACTGCATTGAAAAGTGTCACTTCTTATGGAAGCTTGTGTTAGATAACTGTGAGAATCTTCAGGTAATCAAAGGGATTCTGCCAAGCTTAAAAACTTTTTCGGCCATTAACTGCATATCTTTGACTTTGTCGTGTACAAGCAAGTTTCTGAATCAGGTCTTGATTTCTTTTTCTTTTTTTAGCTTAGTTGATTTGATAATTGATGTTCTTCTTAATGTTCCTAAAGACCTAAATATGTATGAATTATTAATGACTAACAGGAACTCCATGAGTCTGGAAACACCAGTTTTGTTTTTCCACAAGCAGATATTCCAAAGTGGTTCGACCACCAATGCATGAAAGGATTGTCAATTTCATTCTGGATTCGTAACAAGTTCCCTGCCATAGTTCTATGTGGTGTTTCTCCATTGACAAGGGATAATTATCAACCTGACGTGAAAGTGTTCATCAATGGCAAAACATTTTTCTACAGGGATGTCGAGGCTGAATATGAGTGGCCGATATCGTTTCATTTACATATTTTTCATATGCAAATTGAAAAATTCAATGATGATGTGGATGCAGCACTTTTAGAAAACGAGTGGAACCATGTGTTGGTTGACTTTGGGTTCGAATTCCATAAAAGTGGAATCCATGTGTTGAAAGAGAAAAGTAGTATGATGGATATCCGATTCACCAATCCAGAGAATGATGTTAATATGGAGTTTACTCTTTAAAACCAAACTCTTAATCATTACTCTTAAGCTTTGATTCTGACGTGGATAAAAGGGAATGGGATCAACTCTACCAATTCCAAGACTCCACTGTGTAGTTATGAGTATTCCTACAAAGATACTCATGGCCATTATGTTCATACAGGATGTTGATGTAAGTATATGGATCACGATACACAAACTGTTGTAATATTTTCTTCTTGTTGAATATTAATCTGTTTAAAAAAAAAAAAATTTCTTGTAGAGATATCTTTACAATATTTACTGATTGAGTTTTAATTATTTCAGCTCAGTACGGAATTTAAACTTTTTCTTTCTAGTTCTTGGCAGTGTCAAAGGGGAAAGCTTGGAGATGGATCTTTCTGTCGTGGTTGCGTAGAAGTTGCTGTTAGTCTGCATCCTGTTTTGCAAATAACAGTTTTTGGCCATTATAATTTTCTGGATATCTTGGGAAGCATGCCTACTGGTAGGTCTCTTTCTGTATGTTTACAGTTGATTAGAACTTTGTAATGCATTTAGAAAGTTAGTCTCTACTAGTGCATGGCTTCATTTCAGTCACAATATGTCAGATGATTTACTTGAAATATTTCTTTCTTTGTTGGCCACGGTGAAAGAGTTAGACCTGTTTCATAAATTACAATTTCTACCTGCATACATAGCAGAAATTCTTTTTGAGGAAATTTGATTTGAATAATTGCAACCTTTTTCAAGAAATTAGAAGGATTCATCACGTGTAGGAGCATTCCCTCAAAATGCTGCACATCCTTGAAAGATTTAGACCTCACACTTCTTGCTGCATACACCAGAAATTTTAACTTCTTCAGAGAACTTGTTCAGATTCAGTGGAATCTGTAAGGATTCTTAATGACACAAATGCTCCAAGTCTAAGTGAAGAAGCTTTGCAAAAAGTGTAAGACTTCATCTTGATTGATGCTTCAGTTCTATTGCATCCTGAATAGTGTACTGTCATGAAAACCTGTTTAGATTACCTCTCCAATTTTTCTCCAGACGATGATGACATATCAGGAGAAACGTGAACACTGATACAAGAAGCCTTGATGGAGTTCAAAGCTGGATTAAGGACTAAAATGAATCAAGAATGAAAATTGACTCTGAATTGCTGCAAGCTGATGAATTAGGAATCAGATTCGCAAGCTGATTAATCACCATATGATCAGCTTCCGACGCACATAGCATAATAAAGTATTTGTAAGCTTTCTTTCAACAACCAGTTGGACCAAACCACTTTACAAACAATCCCATGATGCTGATCAGTGAAAGGAATTTAAGTTAGGAGGATTAGTTTACTTTTATTACCCTTACCAGGAAAGGTGTAAGTTCAAAGACAAGACATTAATGCATGTTTCCCTACCTAGGATTCAAAGTTAAGCTAACCATTGTTTTAAATGATTTCCTAAAGAAAAATTAATGTTATTGTTGTCACGTTTAAGTCAAATGGTAGCATGTCAATACTCTTGTCTCAAAGTTGTTGTGTTATTATTCCCTCTCTTTGTCACCTATAGATAGAAATGTTTTTTTTTATGCCCATGGACCTTTAAAGTTCCTGAATGAATGAGATTAATTGATGAATTTCATTATTGTTAATAAAGCTAGTCAAATACTAAAATGTACTAGGGGTGTTTCTTTATTCACATTTATTTTCCATTCTATTTTTGTGAAGATGGGATGAGATTTTGAGTGTTTTGCCTTTTGTTTTCTTCTTTATGGTTGAAGGGAGGATTTTCATAATTAATTCACCACCCTTTTGGGTCATGAATGTATTGACTCACCTTACAATGTATCACATCAAAGTAAAACTCCTTTCACCACAACTAATATCTTTGTTGTGTATAAAAGTCTAATTATACAAAATGTATGTAGCAATTTTCAGAAAATATATACACCAAAAACTTTATACTGCGTGAAATTGGTCTCATGTATTGGCCTGAACTCACCAAGTTAGTCTAATCGTGAAAGGGATAACATGAGACATGAATTGTGATAGTTTACCATATTCTAATGGTTGTAACCATACAAAATAAAATATGCAATGAAATCATTTGGCGAGTTATAAAACACTGACGTGCAACCTATACATATATTTTGTACTATCAACAAAAAACGTGACAACCAAAAGGAGTTTATGATTAAATTTAAACATCATGAATTGGTGGAGCTTCAAAGTTCATGAAAAAAATAACCTCTCATCTTTATTTACACGTAGGAAATTGACAGGGCAACTAATTGTTGTTGTTGTTGGTGAGCCTGCTCAACTGCTCTCAACACAATTTTCTCAATTTTGTTTTTGCTTGCCACAATCCATATTGCTGTTTTACTACTCTATCCCTCCCATATGGTCCCAAAGTGATAAAAGAGGAAAATGAAAACATACATGATATAATGCATTTGTCTCTTTATATAAGTTTCTTTATTATTTTTCAGATATGTTAAGAAAAAAGAGCTTATATTAAAAAACAATTTGTAGGTGTACTTCTTACACAATGTATCTAATAATTTAAAATAGAGCTTATATTAAAAAACAATTTTTCCAAAGTTTATATTTAAAAAAAAAAATCTAAAGTTTATATTTTGTGGCAGAGATAGCAGTATTTTTCATTTAGAAATTGTAGGTGTACATAACATAACCTGAAATATAAGTAAAGCAATTTCATTTTTGTTCCCATCACCAATATTGTCTAATTAACAAGAAAATGACAAATGGAGCTTTATAAATGGTTAGTCTTGCTTTGAGATTTACTTATAAGTCATAATTCTCTAACAACTACTTCCTAATCCTTGCTACTTAAGCTAATCCTCATATTTAACTACTAACACATCCTAATTTATGAAAGAAGGATTCATTTACATATATAGTGTGTAGTCCCCTCCATTTTAGGCACTGTTATTTCTCCTATAACATTTCACTTTAAAGATGGATGTTTCAAATCTTCATAAGTTGGTGAAGACAGCACCATCCAAAGCTTTGATTATGAGATTCAATTTGTTATGTCTTTCCATCTTTCTGATTGTTTATGCAACCCTTCTTCTCCGTCCTTCTTCTTCGGTCTATTTCGATAATGCAGCCTCACTTGTTAGATGTTCATTGAGAGAATGCCATCACAAGGTAAGGTGAGCCTATTCTAATGGCATGGCATCCCTTTCTCATCTTCTTTTGTTTTTGCTCTTTGTGTTTTAGTTTTGTTCTATTTTAATGTGTACCATACATGAAAATAACTCTTTTATGTTTGTGTGATCTTCAACTTGTAGGGAGAAAATAGCATAAATATGAAAGCAGTATTGGAGGAATTACCAAAAGCAAAATCAAGGAATCCAAAGAAGAATGGAACTAAGATAGAAGTACCAAGTTTTCTAGGCGAAAAAATGGGTAAAGGGATAAAAATTGGAATGGTGAACATGGACGAAGACGAGGATGTAAGCGAATGGAACATACATGGAGAAACAATACCAATTAATTTCGACAAAGTATCACAATTTTTCAACTGGACAGATTTATTTCCCGAATGGATTGACGAAGAAGAAGAAAGCGACGTTCCAACATGTCCCGAGTTACCAATGCCAGAATTCACAACATATGAAAACATGGATTTAATAGTTGCAAAGTTACCATGCAAGTATCCATTAGAAGGATGGGGGAGAGAAGTTTTAAGGTTACAAGTTCATCTTATTGTAGCAAATATGGTTGTGAAAAAGGGGAAGAAAGATTGGAAATGGAAGAGTAAGGTTGTTTTTTGGAGTAAGTGTAGACCAATGTTAGAGATTTTTAGATGTGATGATTTGGTTAAAAATGAAGGTGATTGGTGGTTTTATGAAGTTGATGTAAAGAAGTTGGAACAAAAAATTTCTTTGCCTGTTGGGTCTTGTAATTTGGCTTTGCCACTATGGGAACAAGGTATGTATTCTTACACAAAATTTTGCATTAAAGTGGTAAAAATCAAGAGTGAGTAATGATCATTATTGCTAAAACGTTTATAAAGTAAAAAATAGTATAAGTAAAAACCAGACTACTGAAACGCGCCAGGTAGGGGTCGAACCTACGACTTTCTGCTTAGGAAACAGACGCTCTATCCACTGAGCTACAGGCGCTTGCTTGTGGTTGTTTCTGTTAATACTTATTATAAATGAATAATAATAATAATAATAATACAGTTACATAAATGTTTATGATGATCTTTTTCTTCTTTCTTTCCCTCTTTTAGTGTGCGACCAGTTCTTAGTTAAATTATAGTCAAAGTATATTTTGTTTGTGTTTCAAAACTAATAGCATATTTTTTAAGGAAAAATTCATAACATGTTAACCACTACATTATTTTGCATGCATGACCCTAACCAACCACTATATATTGACTTGTTATGATAGTAGTTACTTGTTTTGTCAGCATTAATTTGGTCTTTGTCTCAACATAAGCTTGTTAATATTAGTTCAACATCCTGGTCTACCCAACCCAAAGTCTTGTTTTCTAAGAAACACTTTTCCTAAGTTACAATCAAAGTTTCTTTTTCAATTCTTTGATGAAAAATAATTTATATTGGAGAACACACCTCTTGTAAATTTGAACCGAATTACCAAATAAAGTAGCTTTCAAATTGTTTGCATAATAATAAATTTAAAAATGTTATCCTAATAAAAAAAAATTAAAAAATTAAAATTATAAAAAGTCGCTCATAATTTTGTTACAGCGTTAGCTTATATGTATTTCTGTCTAGTATATTTTACTCTCTCACCACTATATTGATACTATTATCTTGAATGAAATGATATGTGTTTTCTTTGTCGCAAAAAAATAAATTATAAGATACATAAAAAATTGAAAACAAAATAAAACAATAACATTGTAAATAATAAAATAAAAAATAGTGTTGATTTTGCAGGGACTGACAAAGTATATGACATATCCAAAATGGAACAAAACGTAAGAAGCAAAACAAGAGCAAAACATGAAGCATATGCAACTGTACTACATTCCTCAGAAAGCTACGTTTGTGGAGCAATAACACTTGCACAAAGCCTCTTAAAAACAGGAACCAAACGTGACCTTATACTTCTCATCGACAGCTCCATCTCCGTCCGCAAGCGCCGTGCACTGGAAGGTGCCGGTTGGCAGATTCGAACCATCACTCGAATCCGAAACCCGAGAGCTGAGAATGGAACATACAATGAGTATAATTATAGTAAGTTTCGGTTGTGGCAACTTACTGATTATGAGAAAATCATCTTCATAGATTCTGATATCATTGTGCTGAGGAATCTTGATATTCTCTTCAACTTTCCTCAAATGTCTGCCACTGGGAATGATCAGTCCATTTTCAACTCTGGCATCATGGTCATTGAGCCTTCCAATTGCACCTTCAGGTAGATTAATAAGATCAGAGACTCTTTAGAAATATTTTAAATTTTAGAAACCTATTTGAGAATGTACTTTATACTAATCTAGTAGTTTACTCGATCGAGTCGCCTTCTAGTTTTAAGATTATTTTTTTATTGATTCATATGTGTGTACAAAATATATATATAAGAAGGTAACTCATCTTCTAACAAATGTTGTCTTCTCTAAATGTAGTGTGCTTATGAGTCGGCGCCACGACATTGTATCATACAATGGAGGTGATCAAGGGTTCCTAAATGAGATATTTGTGTGGTGGCATAGGCTTCCAAGAAGAGTAAACTATTTAAAGAATTTTTGGGCCAACACAACAGTAGAAGCAAGTGTGAAAAATGGATTATTTGCTGCTGACCCTCCAAAACTATATGCTATTCACTATCTTGGTTTGAAACCTTGGCATTGCTATAGAGACTATGATTGCAATTGGGATGTGGTGGATCAAAGGGTTTATGCAAGTGATGTGGCACACCAACGTTGGTGGAATTTTCATGATGGAATGGACAAGAAGTTACAAAGTTTTTGTAGGTTGACAAGACAACGTAGGACTGAATTGAATTGGGAAAGGAGAAGATCTTTTAAAATGGGATCACTTGATTATCATTGGAAGATTAATGTCACTGATCCTAGAAAATCTGGATCTCTTTTGATGGATTAGATTATTATACAACATTGTTTTTTTCCTTCTTTTATATATTTTTTTCTTTTGCTTCATTTTTTGTTTTTGTTTTCCTTAATCTCCATATATCTTGTACCTTCCGTATGGTATAGACATATTCATGTGAAAAGCATTTCATGATGATTATTTATAATGCTCGAGTGTTCCTCCAGCTAAGGATACATGTTGCTCCACATTCGACTTGCAGTCTTCCACGAGTCAATGTGTGCGCAACTTCCCACATAACGTGTGTACGTGCTCATCACCTTCTTTGGTTTGTAGCGCCAAAAATATGTGATACGAGCTAAATGCTTAATAATCCAGTTCCACTGAATTTTACCAAGTTTGATGTCTCTGTGACCTTTTTATACTTCAGTAACTCGGAAAAATTTGACTGACCCTAGTTCAGCTGTGCTAGTGCTCGCCCAACTTCATATCGGCTAAAGGAAATTCGTCTGCTCCTAAATCGCCTATTTTCTGATATTGTCTAACAGGATATTTATTATCAGGTGTAAACATGTGCCCCTGCGTAGCTGTATTATCAGTAAGTTAATAATGAGCAATGTGATGATGCAACGTAAATTGAAACTACTACGCATAAACAATGTCATCATTGTGCCGTAAAAATAGAAAACTAACTATTAAAAACCCTTTTTTGACTTGCGATTGGCCAAAAGACTAAGCTAAATGCATAGCTATGCCAAAGTAAATTGAATTTTACAAAGTCTGCACCGCAAGCTAAATGCATAGTTATGCTATTGCTAGAGTAGAAGAATTTTACTCATGCATTTAATGCCTTGTAGAAACTTCGGCAATTGGTTGTAGAAACTTCCTAATCCTTGCTACTTATGCTAATCTTCATTTTTAACTACTAACACATCCTAATAATTTATGAAAGAGTAACACGTTTACATATATAGTTTGCAGTCCCCTCCATTTAGGTCTTGTTTATGCAACCCTTTTTTATTCCTTAATCATGTTGAGATTTTTATGTTCATGATTGCAGATGATAATACTAGAGCGTGTGCATAAATTGAAATTAGGCTATTGATGGAAAAACATGTAACACCACAATGACGAATGAATAAGCTTTTTCCTCTTTAAATTTTCATATTTTCATTCTCAAATTATTCGAAATAGCTAAAACGTCTTTGAATTTTATAATGTTCAATCAATCTAGTCCCTCCGTTAAGTCTCGTAGTGGATTTTCAAGTCAGATGTCACGTATACAAAGACGAATTTGATAAAAAAAATTGAATGTTTTTTTTAAAAATGAAAGTCATTGAAAATTGTTACACTCTAAAATCGATCATCTAATTATTTATTACAAATCAAGACAGGGTTGTGTATATTAGTAACAAGTAAATCATTTCTATGTAAAAAATTCTGAAAATCATTTTTGGAGGGAGACCGGTCGAAAGGTTTGAGATCACCAAAAAAGAACTTTTGATTTTGAAAACATAGTTGAAATGGTTCATGAATTATGTTATTCGCTGCCAAATCGATCCTAAAATCGGCGCTTAACGTCACGCTAACGGAAAGACTTGAGGTTCTGACTAAATTGATTGAACGTTATAAATTTCAAAGGCGTTCTAACTATTTCAAATAATTTGGAGATGAAATTGATATATTTGTAAAAATTTAAGGAATAAAAAGTCTATTTAGTCCCACAATGACACTACCATCAACCCTTTGCTAATGTATGTCCATCTCAGCACACCAATTGAAACATGTTACTTGGAAATATTTCAAACGGAATACCAAATTAACATGCTACTAAAATCTCTGTCCTCTAACTCATTTGGAGTGTTTGATAAAGAAAATAAAAAATTGCATGAAAGAGATAAGCTTGTATATTTCAACTAAGAAATTTGAAGAAAAGTGATCGTTAACCACGGATTATGGTTATTCGTGTTTTGTTGAGCTTAAATTTGCAACACTTGTTTTTGTTGGAAGAAGAAGAATTGGCTGGGTTTTTTTTTTTATATTATGAAATATGTGATTTTTTACACAGAAAACTAATCTATAAAATAAAAAATAAAAGAATGTATCTCCATCTAATGAGCTAATTATTTTGATAATCATCTAGCTAAACTAGTATTAGCTAACATTTCAGCATCAATATTATCTTCTCTGAAGATGTGAAAAACTAATAAGTTCATAAGCTTTGTTAGAGATACCCAACTCTTCCAACAACAATTACTTGTAGGCCAAGGAACAATAGAAACATCGTTGGAGGCTATAACTACAAGTTGAGAGTCACATTCATGTCAAAGATTAAACAACCTATTTTTGAAAGAAAAAAAAATTAATAGAATGCATTGCACCATCCAACTCAGCCAAAAGAGAAGAGCCAATGCCCAAATGGCATTATCATTGATGCATATATAATGAGCCTTAATTTTGATAACAGTAAACTATACGAAAATAACATAATCAAATATGAAACAATGCATAATATTGTACAACAGTTAGGCAGGGGAATGCCATGAAAATACAAATTTTACGACTATTAGGCATCAATAATGATAAACCACTTCATACTACATTTGTTATGCAAAACCAACAACGTGTGTACATATTAAAGACCAGACCAACTCAACTGTCAAATAGAATGTCTTATAAACATGCTTCAAATAGACGTAACAAAATCATTCCTTAAAGCTAGTTTTCATACACCAAATTTCTCCACTTGTGTGCTAATTGAGAAATAGTCTTTCTAGAAGACCCATCTTCTCTGAGTGCATTGGTAGAAGCTTCTTTCAATTCCTTCATATTATTGCACAATTTCTCACATTCTTCTCCTTCCATGAGACACTTGATCAATTCAGAAATTTCCTCCCTTTCGACAATGCCATTCTCATTAACTCTTGGCCTCAGTCCCACTTTAAGGCCCTCACTCAGCACAACTGCATTCATTCTCTGCTCACCAAACAAAGGCCATGTGATTAGTGGCACGCCATGCATCACACTCTCAAGGATTGAATTCCAGCCACAGTGACTCAAGAATCCACCAACTGATCTGTGACTAAGGATTTGAATCTGAGGTGCCCATGATCGAATAACCATCCCTTGCTCCTTGGTTCTCTCCAAGAACCCAGATGGTAAAAACTGTGAAAGATCAACATCATTTTGTGCGGAAAGATATGCACCACTGGCTGAACTACTTGGTGCTCTTACAACCCATAAGAATTTATGATTACTCAATTCCAAACCAATAGCCAACTCATCAATTTGTTCTTGTGAAAGTGCACCACCACTTCCAAAAGAAACATACAAAACTGAACAAGGCTGTTGTTTATCTAACCATGTCAGACACTCCATACCATTATTACCAGATTCTGTTCTCGTTTGGATAATGGGTCCAATAGGGTACACAGCAGGGTTGCCACTTCCTTCTTCTGCCAGTGCTTCTATAGGACCTTTTTCAATTTCCAGGAAGCTATTAATAAGTATGCCATCAACAGAACAGAATCTTTTAATACGTTGGAGTAAGAATTTGTAAGATTGGCTTGATCTATCTTGAGCTTGGGCAATGAGATCCCGACCATGAATTGGTACACAATCTGGTGCTTGAACAGGCTCTGGCAGATCTCTGTACTCGCACGATGTTTCCTTATCCAATTTGAGCAAATAGAAGTAGAAAGACAAAGTGGTGGCTGCAGGAGGGAAGTAAACATAGGACAACATGTTGAATTCCTTAGCCAAATCTAGTGCTTCAGCAGATAAAGAATCAACCACCAGTGCCACAAAGGGAGTCTTTAAAGAGTTCAAGGCCTGATGTAAATATGGCAGAGTGAGTGTCGTTGCGAGATGAATTTGGCTTTCTATGGTAGTCCCTTGTGGTAGGTCGTTGGGATTCACAGGTGGAAGAAAAGTGTAGTTGATGTTTGATGGAATAGTTTGAAGGAATGACTTTGAGGCACTTGAGGGTGACCCAAGTGTGGGAATGAAGCAAGTGACATGAAAGTCTGGATGGAGCTGAACAAGTAGCTTGGAGAATTCAAGAATAGACACTAAATGGCTATACCAAGCACCTGGAATAACAGCAATGTGAATTGTTTTCTCCATGAAAATTTGTGGTTAAGTTCACAGAACACCAGGTAGATTGTTGCTTTTGTTTTGTGGGTTGTGAAAGGAAAAACTAAAAGTAGAACTCACCTAACTATGCACGTGCTACAACAACTAGTCAGCAACATGTATTCCATTCTTGAGTGTATATACAAGAGGTAACAAAAAAAATAGGGACAACAAGGGATATTACCAAATTGATATAGGGTTGAACTTTCAACATCAAGGAAGTCAGTCACGTAAATGGCTACGTGTACTACAAGGATAAAAGAGCGATTTATCTTTCCAAATGATTATTAAGCAAGCAATGTAACTTTTAACACAAAAAATCAAAAGCAATTCACTACGTAATACAAATAGAGCTCAAATTGTTATTTGTCATGGCCTCTGCAAAAATACAAATCAAAACCTCATCTGCATGATTTAAATCCGTCATAATATTACACTTTTAAAAACACAAGAAAAGAAAAGTATCACTTGAATTTGGACCTAACATTGCCTTAAATATTTATCTTATAACTCCTTCAAGGAGAAGCTGTCATGAAATTCTTCTGTGCATATCCACACAACCAGTACCTTCAAATCCTTCTGAAAAAATTGATACTCTGGCATAACACTACAACAAAGTGACCATTCAGAATCGGAAATATTTCTTGATGAGCGAGCCATTCCTGGGTGATATATATAACATATAAACTCAAGAACATGGAAGCACGATAACAAGCCGTAATAATGGAGAAGTCGAAAACCCGGAAATTAATCAGATTCATCCAACATTTAGAAACCAACTTTATAGTATTGAATGGAGCGAAAAGCTGAAAGGAAGGGCATAAATAGTAAACCTCAGAAGCCACTGCTAGATGATGCATTTCCAGATCTGAGATCCGAAGTGGATCCATTGCTTGTTTTGCTGATAATCCCTTTTCCAAAATATTCAGCAATGACAGAAAACCCATCTTTGGAGTTCTTAACTTGCTGGAAAAACCTGTCCTGACTCTTAGAATTTTGCTCTAAATTTCTTTTCATTTCTAAGACAGACCTATATTCTGGGGCACACTCGGGGCATTCTTTTTCATTATCACCAAGGCACCACAAATGGAATGAGTGCATGCACATGAAGTGCACAGCGGGCAGGTCTAGGGTGAAAGTGCATGCTGTGCACTTGCTAAGCTGAAAAATCCTCGCATTTGTCCTAAGATCTTGAACCTCTTTCCTCATTGCCTGTGTGTCTTCCTGCAGAGACAATATATTTTATAAAAATCCTTCCATGCTGTTTACAGAAAAAATAGCAAATAACTAAGATAGTACAATTACCACTGCAAACTCGCATTAGGCAAGGATCTTTTGATGTGTGTGTGTGTGTGTGTATTATTTGAGAAATATTTATCAATAAAATTATTATTTAAAAGAAATTATCATTTCTTATAAAACTAATCTTTTGTATTTACAAATCTATCATCCGAAACACTAATCTGCATCTTCAGCGGGAACTAAAAGAGATATAGGTGATTAAAATTCAATTCATACAAATTATAAACATGTGGCTTGCTTTATAACATATGGCGATGCTGACCGTGGCAGATATTATAGCAGAACAAATACGCCTGCTTCACATTAAAAGACCACAATCACCTAATGGTCAACGCTCTAATTTCAAATAAGCGCTTTTCATTCCTTTGCTCAGAGAGTTCAAGCATGACAAATTCCAATATCTACATTCTCTGCTCAATATCCAAATTCCTGCTCATATTTAATTACGAGGAAATGATCCAAGAGTATCAGAAACCGTTTAGGGAAGAGAAAAATGTGCGATATGTGATGGAGTCCATGTTGCTTGAGTTACACAGACAAAACACTATCTGTGTATGCTTATACTAGACTCTAAATCCTAATTAAATGAGGAAAAATAATGGAAACCACCCCTAAGAGATCACCTATGATACTGTAAACTAATCTAAAATGCCATAATGATATTAAGAAAAATATTTCATCTATTCTAGTTCTTAGAAACTGTGGTTGGGTTGGGCAAACACAACCCCAAAAAACCGGCTTGTGAGGTGAGGACTACAGATTGCAGAAAATAGCATAACACCAAAAATCCAATATGTGAAATAGAAAATGCCGTCACGGGCAAATAGCGGAAATAGTGAAAGCCACATAGCGATTGAAATAAGTCATTTATGTACTAAAAAAGGCACGATACATACAAGTAAAAACGGAGTGGAGGCAAATCATAGCTTTTATAAATTTGTGTTGAAAGATTTACGTATTACGGTGCATATAGGAGTAATAATCACACTAACTCTTCAGTTTTTCAAATATAAAAATAAGTAATGCTAGGCACACATGCAGATTTTCAGTTTTATTATTTTATAAAACTCTGAAATTATCTTATTTTCCCTATTGCCACTATATCAACTAGCAGAAACTAGAATTGCGGCCGTTATTTTCCCAATCCACCCCAGAGCTGAGGTCCACAGAGAGATTGCAATTCTCTGCCTAACTAACAGAAAACAACTTCTGCATACCCTCTCTCCAGCTAGCCTCACTGCTTATAACAAATCGTAACTACACCAAACCCATCACGCTACTCTACTACCATATCAGCAGTATTACTTCATATTTTTTCTCACATAGACCTTCAACACCTTCGGCCCACTCTGCTGACTCAATATCCTTGTGTTACTATCATCAATATTAGTGCAATTAATGGAGTGCTGTTTCAAGTAAGTACCGTTCCTGCTGGACTTCTTCAGACAGGATAAGAATGAGAAAAAATAGATATTCATGAACCTGCTTCTAATGGATGTTTTTTGTAGGAAGAAAAAAGTAAATAAAAAAGCTTAGCTGCATACATACAACCATATGTCCATTGTAAATTCCTAAAATGTAAACAACTTCAGCTCTAAAAACCATAGTCTTATCTGCTATCAGTGTCTGTTATATGGAAATCAACGCACTTGTCTAGTTGTTCATAACTAAACCATAGTCTTATCCACTATCGGTGTCTATTGTATGGAAATCATCATGCTTTCGTCTATATTGTTCATAATGTGACAACAACATTAGGAAATGAGAAAATGGCTATTTGTATATGCAATGGAAGTACAAAAAGACAAAAACATAAGCTATCAAATAAAGTTAAGATCAAATCATATGCTTAAGAAAAAAAGATCCAACCTGATATTTCTCAATCGCTTGTCGGTCCTCCTCAATCACCTTTGATTCCTGCTCAAGCTTCCGAGCAATGTAATCCTTGATCACTGAAAGTGTGAGGCAAGGGTTTTTTGACAGAGTTTGAAGGACAATTATGGGGGGTAAAATATTATCCCTTTCAATGTAATTCAAAACTTCTTTTACTTCTTTGGAGCAATCTTCTCCAAGCTCACCAAAATATTTGAGTACATCTGCCCAAAGAGATGGATCCCCTCCTTTAACTGAATCACCCAGTCTTTTGCAGCATGCAATTAATCCCTTGTGATCATGCGCCTGCATATAGCAAGCAATTACTTCCTTATAGAGTTTCATCTTTTCATACAAATACAAAAGCCCATCTTTGAATGAATTCATTTCACACAGTATAATAGCTAAATCAACATCATAAAGTGGATGTTCTGTCTCAGGAGGCCATGCACTCTTAAGCATGTGTAGACCCTTTTCACGCCTTTCAAGACGGCCCTTTTCCTTTTCGGAACTTTTGTGATCAGCAATAGTTCCATTGGTTTGGGCACTTATTTTTGAAGTTTTTTCTGATGTTACGTTAAGGTAATCTGCACCCTCATTAGACTGTGATACTGAAGGAAAGTTCAATTCGTTGGATATATACAACTCTAAGAGGGTATTGTTAATCTCCACCTGAGCAGGTGAATCCTTGACCTTATTGGTATATTTTTCAAGAAAATCCATAAGGGAATGAGGGTGGTGAACGAAAATGCTGAGAAAATCAACAGGAGATGGCAACATAGACACATACACACCATTTGAACGTCCTCTTTTGTCACCCTCATCTGTGCAAAGCCTAATGAGAATCTGAATTGTCTCTGATGGCTTGTGCTCTATTAGAATTTTACCATACTCCTTTATTGTCATCCCTGCCTGACTTGATTCAAGACTAGAAATATATTCCAAGGCCTCTTCATAACTACCAAGATCTTCAAGCAAGATCTTCAAGTACCATTCATGTCTCCCAGCCTTCTTTGCAACATACATTGCATGCTCATGGTAATTGGCAGAACGGCAAACCCTGATTGCTGTTTCCACGTCAAACTTAAGTTCACCGATGCTGTCTTCACTTTTGATAAACAAGTTTAGTTTTTCAACATCTTTCAATTTGGTGTAACAGTTCAATAGAAGTGTGGTGTGATCTTTAGAAGCAAGACCCTTCGCATGTAGCTTTTCCAAGTAATTTGTGAGGTTGTAGATTCTTTGA
>Ga0315913_1000390_pt1 | contig 37728 bp, 14 predicted proteins | sample MpolsnodulesMG_FD_207736 | JGI IMG/M metagenome (GOLD analysis project Ga0315913, IMG submission 207736) | Medicago polymorpha root nodule microbial communities from Los Angeles, California, United States - small nodules | ecosystem: Host-associated > Plants > Roots > Nodule | place: USA...
ACATTTTGTATTATAATTTAACTCTATATATAGAGTCATGAATCAATCGATAGCTATATTTGATTAAGCCAAACATCACTGAGTCACATATTCATTCTCCATTCTCAAACATCAACACCTACTACATCCTTGTTTTGGAGTAGGGTTTGAATTTAAAATGTCTTTTGAACAACGATCAATTCCAACAAGAGATAGGATCAGCTCCTTTCCAGACCATATTATATGTCATATTCTATCTTTTCTCCCAACCAAACTCGCGGCAGCTACAAGCATCCTCTCAAAAAGATGGAACCCACTATGGCTCTTAGTTCTTAATTTTCACTTCGACGACCAAACCTTCCAAGACTTTATCTCGTTTCGCCACTTTGTGTCCTCTGCCTTTCTCTCGCGAGACAGCACCCTACCCCTCCAATCATTCCACCTCAAATGTTCAAAAGAGTCTAGCTTCCAGCTACACGATATCAATAGATTTATTTACGCTGCTGCTCAACGACAAATCCAAAACCTCAATCTCGAAATGTCCAGCACGATTATCTTGAAATTACCTCGTAGCATTTTTAGTTGTAGGACCCTTATTGTTCTTCATTTGAAAGGTCTAAAAGTGAATGACCTTTCTCATGTGGCTGTGGATTTTCCTTTCCTCAAAACTCTCTATTTGTCTTATATACTTTTCGAACGTATTGAATATTTTGTGCAGCTTCTATCAGGATGTCTCATTTTGGAGGAATTGCAAGCAGAATATATACGTGTACGTAATATAGAGTGGCTTACTTCACAAGAAATGTTTGTTGTACGGCAAAAGTTTCAAAGCTTACCAAAGTTGATCAAAGCAGGCATTACTAAATCGCCTTTTTTTTTGACGTTTTTGCTCACTTTGTTTTGCAAGGAAGAGGCTCAGGTTCTACGTGCAGAAGTTGTAAGAATATTATGATTGTGAATTTTAATTTACTTTGTTTGATGTTGTGAATTAGAGTTATGTTTTTCCTCTCATAATTTTCCTACGTGTGTTTGTGTATATATATATATAGTTTTAAATTGGGGTTGATTTCTAACTTTTGTAACACAACAGGAAACACGTTACCTCAATTACCTAAACTTTCCCAATCTAACTTACATGGAGCTTATTCTTAAGCAAGATTATAATCGTGAGAAGTGGAAGATGTTGCTAGAAGCGCTGAAAAGTTGTCCCAAACTTCAAAATATTATCATTGATAAGGTTTTGTTGATGCCTAGCATTTTCTTTTTACCTCAATTATTTTTCACCTATTTTATATTAAAAAAATTGAATTGTTGACAGGAATTTAGGAGTGAAGAGGAAGTTGTTGATAATTGGATGGATCCAGCGAATACTCCGGAATGTCTTTCAACACAGCTGAGAACATGTGTGCTTAAAAGTTTTAAATGCACGGAATGTGAACTTCAATTTGCAAAATATATTATGCAGAATTCAAAAGTATTGAACACCATGTCAATCAAGATTGCCTCTTCTGTAGATATAAATGTCAAGTACCAAATGTCAAGGAAATCAGCCTCATGGACAAGGGCCTCATGGACATGTAAACTCTTATTTATGGATGAAAGTTAGGGCATAGTTGCAATAGTTCTTACATGTCTACTTTTTATATTAGATTCTTCATATGCAATTGTAAGACTTTTAGTTTCAAAGGCATGGCCTCTCAACTTTTTCATTTATTTTCTTATTGATGATTTTTTTTACTTGGCCAATGTCTTTAATTTTTTGGTAGTCCTGTTGTGGACTTGTGGTAAGGAGTAATGGATATGAAAATTTACAAATACAGAGACTAGAATAGTAGAATGCCATCATGCTTTTAATTGAAAACAAATAGTGTGATCTTAGTTTTGTGCTCCACTACAAAGTTTCACAAACAAATAAAATATCATTCTCGTTGCGGTAGCTTTTAGAATTTCGTCACCATTGTGACTCATCTCATGTCATGTCATAGTTAGATGGTTATACCATATTTGCTAATTAACAATTAGGTCCAGTGTTTTCGAGGCATTTGTTAAAATATTTACAAATAGAAATTCACAATTGATGTGACATAATCTTCAATCTTATAAATTTGAAGATTTATTTGTGAATTAGCAAAAATTAAGAGCAATTTTGTTAGATATTTACATATTTTAAGAGCAATTTCTAGTAAATTTACCGCTCTATATATAAAGTTAAATTGTAATACATAACAATTAACATATTCTTTAAAAAAAAATTAACATATTCCTAAACCATATATTTAAATAAAGAGCAAATCTTATTATCACAAAAAAATATAGCAAATCTTATAAATATTTTAAACCGAAATATAAAGTATAAATCCTAACGATATCTTAATAATTTTTTATTTTAAATCTAATATATATTTAAATTTAAAATCTTCAAAAAAAAAATTATACATTTCATTCTCTAAAACTATTGTAAAAAAAAATGTTCTATAAATCAAGAGGAGTGGTTATATAAAACAAACAAATTGATCCCGAGAATTTCACGATGTTGTGTTGTAGTTAAAATGAGCGGAAATCACGTGGCAGTGGGTCGCTCTACGTAGCATTTCCCATAAATCAACCCATTCTACCATGTTCATCACAACTCACATTCTACCAAGTTTTTCCTAAACCCTAAACGGCGAAACCTAATGTTCTATTCTTAAATCAACCCATCACAACTCACATTCTACCAAGTTTTTCCTAAACCCTAAACGGCGAAACCCAATGTTCTATTCTTAAATCAACCCATCACGACTCACATTCTACCGAGTTTTTCCTAAACCCTAAACGACGTAACTCAATGTTCTATTCTTTTGGCGATGTCTTCCCAACGACAATCAATTCCAACGGAAGATAGGATCAACATCCTACCAGATCCAATTCTCTGTCATATCCTCTCATTCCTCCCAACCAAACTCTCTGCAGCCACAAGCATCCTATCAAAGAGATGAAAACCGCTATGGCTCTCGGTTCTTATTCTTCACTTTGACGATCAAACCTTTCAAGACGTTATCTCATTTCGCCACTTTGTATCCTCTGCCTTTCTATCGCGAGACATCACGCTGCCCGTCCGATCATTCCATCTCAAATGTTCAAAAGAGTCTAGTCTCCAGCCACACGATATCAATCTATTTGTTTATGCCGCTGTGCAACGAGGGATCGAAAACCTCAATCTCGAAATTTCCAGCACAATTTACTTGAAATTACCTCCTAGCATTTTCAGTTCTAGGACCCTTGTTGTTCTTCATTTGAAAGGGCTAAAAGTGAATGACCTTTCTCATGTGGCTGTGGATTTTCCTCTCCTCAAAACTCTCCATTTGTCTTCTGTACTTGTTGAACGTATTGAATATTTTGTAAAGCTTCTTGCAGGATGTCCCATTCTAGAGGAATTGCAAGCTATATATATATATATATATATGTACTTAATATAGAGTGGCTTGGACATGAAATGTCTGTTCTACTGGAAAAGTTGCTAAGCTTACCAAACTTGATCAGAGCAAACATTACTAAATCGCATTCTTCTTTGACGTTTCTGTCCACTTTGCTTTGCAAGAAAGAGGCTTGGGTTCTGCGTGCAGAAGTGGTTAGAATATTATGATTATGAACTTTGTTTAATGGTGTGATTTAGCGATTAAAGAAATTGGGGTCGATTTCTAACTTTTGTAAATCACTACAGAATGTGCGTTACCTCAGTTGTCTTAGGTTTCACAATCTAACCAACATGGAGATTATCCTTACACATAATCATTGTGAGAAGTGGAAGTGGTTGCTAGAAGTGCTGAAACATTGTCCCAAAATTCAAAATCTTATCATTCATGAGGTTTCGTTATGCCACGCCTAGCATTTATTTCTTCTCAACACATTTTCAACTATTTTATGTATACTTTTTTTGGTTTGAATTGTTGACAGGATTGTACGAGTGAAGAGGAAGTTGTTGATAATTGGATGGATCCAGCATTTACTCTGGAATGTCTTTCAACACAGCTGAGAACATCCTTGCTTAAAGGTTTTAAATGCACGGAATGTGAACTTCAATTTGCAAAATATATTATGCAGAATTCAAAAGTACTGAACACCATGTCAATGAAGACTGCCTCTTCTGTGGATATAAATGTCAAGTACCAAATGTTAATGAAATCAGCCTCATGGACAAGAGCCTCATCAACATGTAAACTCTTATTTATTGATGAAAGTTAGGGCATAGTTGCAATAGTTCTTATATGTCTACTTTTTATGTTAGATTCTTCATATGCCATTGTAAGACTTATAGTTTCAAAGGCATAGCCTCTCTTTCGTTTTGCCCTCTATGTCATTTAGATTTACAAATATACATTGGCCTTCACTTTATTAATTGATGGAAGATCCTCTCAACTTTTTCATTTCCTTTCTTATTGATGATTGTTTACTTGGGTTACATCCATGTCTGTCATTTTTTGGTAGTCCTGTTGTGGACTTGTGGGATAATTGTGCTTTTGGTCAGTACTGTTCAAAATGTGCTTGCAATATTATGCAGTTGATTATGATGAATTTTTGAGTTACTAGAGAGATGTTTGACTTAGTTCTTGGTTTTGTTTCCACTTGTGTGAAATGCTATTTTTTTAACAACTGACTGAATTGTATTATCTCTAAATCACGTTGTATTGCACTTTGGTATTTTGTTTGTTTGTTGTTCCTGTTAATTGTTGCATTCTGTTCTGTATACTTATCAATTCATCACATACTGGTTTGCATTTAGTCTGCACTTTGTTATTGCAAATATTTATAGCATACTGTTTTTGTGTGACTAATAACAGTGATTAAAGTGGCAAGAGAATGGCACATACGTATGAGACTGTTACAACAACAACAACCAAGTTTTATGCCATTTAGTGCGGTCAACTACATGGATCAAACAACGCCATTATTCTATCATATACCATATTTCTCTCAAACTCGTTAATCTCTAGATCTTTCTTAAGCCTTCTAAAACATAATCCCGTGATTTTCTACCATGTTACTATACTTTCCAATCAGTCTTTATTTCCTATAGAGTTTGTTAGTTTTCACAATATACTTTTCCAGTTGAATGAAACAACTGTCATAGGGTTTACCTCTTTATGTTAGGGCAGTCAATTTTGGTGATCGGCATCTGTTGGGACAGTTTTGATGCGTTCATTGGTTTGGTTATTTCTGTAGTGTTTTGTGGCTGATTGGTTCTGTTCTACGGGTAGCAGATTTTGTTTTCTGTTTCTGCTTGTTCTTGCGATTTATGTTTTTAGGCTATTAGTGGTTTAGTTTTGTTTTAGCCTGTGTGGATCTTAGGTTGGAGTGTTGGCTGCATTTCTGTAGTGCTATTACCCTGCATTTGCAATGGTTCTGTAACTTTTTCTTTTGAAGGGTTTTTTTTGTTGCAAAGCCGGTGTCTGGCTTGTATATTTGGTCGTTAAAAAAAACTATCATGTGCAATTTCATATTTTCCATCGGTTTCAAAGTAAAACATGGTTTAATGCATTTTAAAAAGGAAATAGTTTTCATATATAATTAATAAAACTATTTGCTTGTATTTTTACAAGAAAATATCTGTTGTAACAGATATCTTTTGCTTAAAAAAAACACCTTTAACTCTTATGGCAGAACTATTTTTAGATTTAAGTAGCAAAACTTTCAATTTATTTTTAAGTAAGTCTTCAATTTATTTTAACTAAATTCTTCTATACACACTTCAATTACTCATGAGGACACTTAAATAGAGTATTCGTAGTGCATATAAAACTTTTGTTTCATTGTCCATCACTTGGTTTTTTTTGTTAGACAGACAGAACCAAGTGATGTGTAAGTTTTGGTTATCCTTCATTCTGACATTATTATTGGTATAGATTGTACAGAATACCAATAATAACGAAAGTTGGTTTTAAATAAAATAATATAATGAATAAGATAGTTTTTTTTTAGATAGACAAAATGACAATAGTCACAGGAAACTCACATACACAAGTGGAGGTTACTTTAGTAAGTTACAAGATGAAATCATGAAACACAACATTGAATAAAAGATGTCTATCTCCCAAAGATAATGAACCATACAACATGAAAATTCCAACACGCACATGCAAAGGCACATATCAAACCGTGTTGTTTTTACCTGCAAAGGCACTTGTGAAAACTATAACTCACCGATTATGATAACAAGAAGCAATCACCTTAGCAATGGGTTCCATCAACTACAGAAACCTCTTCTTCATTTTGACTATGCTATGTTTTATTTAATTTTTAGATGTCAGTGTTGCCATAGACACTATTACATCAACTCAGTTTATCAAGGACCCTGAAACTCTAAGCTGAATTCACAATCACATGGATTCCTAACAAAGACCAACCACTCAATGATCTTGTGGTACTGAATGGAAAGAAAGAGGTGATTTAGTCATAAAATGCGCCGAATATTGCCACCAATTCGAGTTCCAAACTTTTAGGTTCAAGGAGCCTTGTACTACTTGAAGGCACAACAGGAAGAACTATATATGGGAAAGTTTCCAGCATCCTTCAAATGCAATGCAACAAAATAATGGGTGAGAAAGTAAAACTCGCATCATGGAAAAGTAAAACACATTTTGATCCATCCGTTGGAAGCTTCTCTTTATGTGTTGAAAAACTAGCATACCTGAAGTGTTCATTTGGAATGAAACGCGTCCATATTGGCGCAGCGCTCAGTGGAATGGTGAGATTTTTAAAGGGCTTCCATATATGAAAACTCGATATCTCACATGTTGGTGATGATGGAGAAGGAAATGTTTCATTCATTGTAACAAACAACGGTGGATACAGTTGGTCTCATAATCAGAAGGAAATTTTGAAGAGAAATGGTGGGGTGAAAAGAAGAAAGAATGGAAAGTAACGGAATAGTTCTCGAATGGAATGTGATGTTTATAGTGTTTGTGGAACTTTTGCAAGCTGTGTAATTCACAAAGCTCACTAATATATGACACCAAAAAAAAAAAAACCTCACTAATATGTACCTATTTGAAAGGGTTTGATCCAAGGAACAAAGAGAAATGGAATAGACAAAAATGGACTGGTGGGTGTGTTAGGAGGATACCTCTGCAGCAGTGTGAAAGATACAGAAATCAAAATACAAATGTAGACAGTAAAGCTGATAGTTTTTCCAAACTGCAGTGGATGGTCAAAGTCCTGATTTTGCAGATCGGTCGTCTCTCACACTTTCATCAGAAACATGCAGAAGTCACTGTCTTGAGAATTGCTGTTGTGTGTTGCATATTCTTATGATCCTGACATTGGTTGTATGTCCTGGACTGGGAATCTAGTTGACATACAACAATTCTCAAATGGAGGACTTGACTTATATTTCCGTGTAGCACACACAGAACTTGGAAAATAATGTATAGTTGTTATTTGATCAAAAAACTGAATTCACTTCTGAGTTGACTAAAACTTTCAACTTTCCTTAGTTACAGGTAAAGAGAGAAACATGACAGTCGTCATTTATAACAGTGTGACAGGAACTGTCTTACTTCTTACTCAGTTACTTGTGCATATATCATGTGGAGAAGTTCATCTAATCACCATGGTAATATATCATCATAATTGATTCAGAGAACCCCCCACATAATAATTAATTGAATATACTAAAGAACATAAATATTCCTCTATTAAGCTAGCATTGTAGCTTACCTCTTAATGAATGATGATTTGACTGCCTCTAATGTTCAAATGAGCATCGTAAGGAATCGGAAATGAACATACCTGCCATGTTCAGTCCTTCACATGTCAATCTGGATATTCAGCTCTTGCAAGCACTTTTTGAAATATACAAAAGCTCCTAAAGTTCATATAAAATTAGACAACATAATCATCTTAACAACAACATGTAATCTCCTTAAATAAAATCCATACCAAGAGTCACACTCGTACACTCATTACGAGTACATTTTTAGCATAAAGTAACTACCCAACTACTAGGTAGAAACTTGGTTTAACTAGCCTCCTCATGTAAAATATATCCATTTGATCCATAAGGGTGATCAACAAAAGAATCAAACATGAAGAACTTTTCAGAGTATACTCTAATACAACACCATAACCTAATTATCCGTTATAATTTATTCAGTCACAACAAAGTGTGACACCGGTGATAGATAGTTAGGCATCTTAATAATTTGGTTGGACATTCAATCATTGACAGATGCATACGTAAAAACATATGTTGGGAGATGGAACAACACTCCATGAGAAGGTGCTGATTCCGTCCACTAAATACCAATTTCAACTTGAGATGAAACAAATGACACCAAAGGAAAAAGAAAGGACTGAAGGAGGTTGAAAATATCACTAAAATTATGTGACAAGAAGTAACCAGAGAGTTTGAGTTTAAATGGGGGTTGGAGAGTGCATCAAGTAGCTTACATGACATTTTCACAGTTCATGCTTCAAGTTTAATATATTATATAAATAGATAGATTATTCATTTATGCTCCTTTCTATTTTAATTCATAAATTCATACTAGTTGGTGATAGATTACAGGTTATTATCATTTGAAGAATGGCTGCTTTGCCAGGTTTATAAGTTGTAATGGTGCAACCATACTACCACATAAGAAGAGGAAAGTAAAGGGATCTAAAGCTTGCTTGCAAGTATTTCCACTCACAAATAATAAAAACTATGTAGTACTTACCAATTTCATTATCTTAAATAAGAAAATACATTTATGAATTCAAGAATGTTAAAGCAAACTAAAATAAAATAAAATTAGAAGCACGAAAATAAAGTAATGAAGTTTTAATTATCAGACTCAACATTTCTTCCGCACATGTAACTTTTCATCAAGGATGCCCGGGTGTTCCAACCAAAAGGCTGATCCAATTATGTCAATATGTTCTACAACGACTTTTCCGTAACTTTCAGAAGACTCTCCATTCTCCTGATGGATGAGAACATTGTCTAATGCATCCCAAAATACTGAGGATCCTTGTCGGAACATCACAGGCAATTTATTGTAGTCAATAGCTAATTCCTCAATTTTCTTTTGCAGTTGAGCACCCTTTAAACTACGTTGAGCTTCCCGTTTGCTTTTTCCAGATGCAACAAGCTTCCAGAAACAAGTGTTATATTGATTGTTTATGTGGCAATCCACTTGCCTCCACGAAAGATAGTCTCGTACAATCTCAGCAGATGGATAGCACACTGCTCGTGCATCAAAAGAAGGAGAATAATGTAACTCAGTTTGAGGGAAGAAATTTTTCCATCTCATCACGTAAGTTGAAGTGAAGTAGGACACAATTGCTGAAATGATTTTACTAGCTCTCCTTTGATAAAGATCAGTGGATTTCTTAAGAATGAAACTGTACTCGTCGCTAACCCCATAAGCAAACACTATATCCTGCCTAAATTCTTCTAATACAGCCACTGCACATGAATTCATCAAGTTAAGAGCTCTGTCGTCATTTGGCTTCACAAATTCATGTATCTCAGAAAATCTATGGAAGTGGCATCCATCTATCCGAACTACAACCCATGTAGACGGCATCAACTTGCTATCAAACTCAAAGGACCTCACATACTCCGGCTTCACATTGTTAATCTCCTCCGCAAAAACACCAAGCTCCTTCAAAAGAATAGTTTGCTCATTCCAAAATCTCGTGCTTGCTATTTTCTTGTAGTGCACGGTGTTTATCTTTCTCCTTTTTCTTTCAACCGGAGCACCATCTTCAGTGTACTTCACCACATCCCCTACCATTGTCTTCAAAACACATGAGCCTTGTCGTAACATTGGATCCAATGTATTGTAATTAACATTAAACTCATCAAATAAAATGTCATTTAAGTCACGCTTCTTAGCACCATCGATGAAATCCTTTGCTTCCTTCTCACTCATTCCGCGTTCAACAAGTCGCCAAAAGCATTGATCATATTGATTCTTCAAATGACAGATATTTTGCCTCCACGAAAGATATGCTTGAAGGGCATCAATAGCTGCACAAGGTGTGACTTTCCCATGGAAAGAAGGAGGTGAACGTAGTTCCATCTGCGGGAAGAATACATGCCATTTTCTAACAAAGACCGATGAGAAAAAAGAAGAAATAATGGATAATACTTTGCTAGCACGTCTTTCATAGAACTTGGTGGTCTTCTTAAAAACAAAGGTATACTCATCACTGAACCCGTATGCGAGAACTATATCTGCATACTCTTCAAGCACCGCAACAGCGCAAGAGTTCATCAAATTCAAAGCATTTAAATGATAAGGTTTGTGAAGTTTAGAGGCAGTGATGGAAACAAGGATGAAATTGGGAAACATAACCTCGTCCTCGAGTTCAAAACACTTGACATACTCGTATTTGCTGTTTGCCATGTTTATTTGTTCTTCTCACAAAAAAAGTATCATACAGTTGGTGGGTTTGTCTTGTAGGAAAATAATAACAACCCTGCATCAGTTCATTTACAATAGAATCAAAATTTCATTACATTACAATCCACTCATTCACTTCAAATATCACTTATGAGTAGCATAACAATCTAAAATGGTGTTTTTCGATATCTAATGTGAGAAATGAAATAAATATCCGCACAAAAGAGATAAATTCTTACCGACCTTTAAGAGGTTGATGAAAGGCACGGCGGAGAGAGGATGAATTTCTGATGTGAGTGAGGGACGACGGCGGCGTCAACAGCGGAACCGGTCGTCAAACGAGTCTCCATTCATACTCACTTATTTTAGTTTTTAAAACAAATTAAAAATTAAAAAAACTTATGAAAATAGGTTTTTTTTTTTTTAGGAATGAAAATTGGTTTTTGTTATGTTCACCGGACCGGATTAAGGATACTAAAAAATATAAGTTATTATTAAAAAATTGAAACTTTTTTAATTTTTTATGGATTACACAATTTTCAATGCAATAACTACTATATAATATCTTTTTTTTTTACAAAATATAATTTTCTTTTTTAGTATCACTAATAAGTGCTCTGGGGTACCGATTAGCATTTTTCTTCTTTTAATCTTTTTAATTACAACAATTCATCTTTTCTTTTAAGTATTTATGTGTACAAGACTAATTGCAAAGTATTCTTCTAACAATTTAATACTTCCGTATTTTTATGTTTGAATTTATGGTTAAGTTTAAAGAAGTCTTCTATCATTTCATTCAAGTGCTTTTTCTTTGAAGGATCATTTTACTCAAGTGCTCTTAAGTCTTTTATAATATTTCTACTAATTATATACATTATTTCTTTCTTTCGTCTCAAAATTAGTGGCATAATTTAACCATATACAATATTCACATGATCTTCTTTTTTTAAACCTATTTTGACTATATTTATTTACTAATATATAAAGACAAATGTTGGTATAGATATTCAATTTGTCTTAACTAATAATTTTAAAATATCAACTATTTTTGTTAGTAGATACTTAAATATTGGAACGATTTTAAAATATCAACTATTTTTTTTAGTAGATACTTAAATATTGAAACGCTGAAGTATTACACAATAAAAAAATATAAAAAAATTGATGGTATCTTTTTTTCTTTTGGTCAAGTAGTTTAGTGGCTAGAATTCACTTTTTCAATATGAATAAGTCCCTGCATATAACAATGCATATCACTGTCAACTGTGTTATGCTTACGGAGACAATTGATGGTATATATATTGGATGTAAAATATTCTTAAATCCAAATTGTAATGTCTAATATAAATATTATCTTGCACAAAAAAAATGAAAAAATATTTGGAAATTTTAAATACTGCTATGATAGACCAAAGATGTGGCTTGGGGATGTTATCACCAAGGTGGTAAACCTATAAATAATTAGTTTAATAGAAAGGCATTGACAATATAAGATAGTTTACAACATTATCCAATATATCCTAACATTTTTAATGTATCATTTGTAAAAAGTATTATAACAAACACTTTTTACAGGAAAAATATATTGAACATAAGAAAATAATTATGTGTAAATTGGATATCCTAATGCAATTTTGGAGACTAATCCTCAAATCTTAGGATTAAAATGAGCAAACTCCCCACCGTCAAGAGTTTTAACATTGCTGCTTCTTCAAGCTCATGTTTGAACTAAAAACCTTGGTTAAACAAACGTGAATAGACGTGTACATATGAAAATAGTTAATTAGTGGAAATGAATTACAGCTAGTTTGCTCGAGTTGCTTATTACATGACAGAAAGCTCTCGTTAACTGCAAATGCAAGTAGCATGGTTAACGCTTTGATGACGTCCATTTATTGATAATACTCCAATAATAACATTAATTAACGGCATCCAACAATTCTCTTTCTAAGTTGAAGAAGTTAGGGTACCCTACAAATCTTATTGCATTGGTAACTTTCATGCCTATCTTTCCTAGTCGGTGACCATGCTATCACTATCAGCATTCAGCTTGTATATATCTAAAGAGGAAAGAGAAATCACACTTTATGCATGCTGTTCATGTACTATTAGGTTCAGCTTATACTATCATTCATAGCTGAGATCATGTACGAACTCCAACCTCAACCACTACAATAATCACTCTCACTTAGATTCTATAAAAGGGGAAGACATCATTTGGTCAATTGGTAGAATTAAGTATTCATGCCCTAGAAAAAACAGCAAATAAAGCATATATATAGTACAAAATTGGAGGGTATACATTTAGAGATTATGAAAACAAATCAAAAAGATCCACAACATTGAACAAATTAATGAACAAATTCCCAAGTAGGAACACCTGAGTTTTTTTTTTCCCCCAAGTAGTTGTATATCTATGTAAAGTAACAGAGTCCACACATATGGATAGGATAGGGGACAATCTCAATGAGGTAAGTTCTTCCGACAGTACGATAAAGCCATCACAAAGTCCTTAGCCGAAGAGCCCACAGATGCCGGTAACTTTTTCGATGTTGATGCTGTGCAGAACCACAGATCTACTAAGTTATGCAGTTGCAATGTTGGGAGCACAGATTGACCCCGGCACATTATTTCAACCTATAGAAAATAGCACCAAACCATGTCACCAATAATGAACCAGCAAATTATTGTTTATGTGTAATTTAAATAATTAGTTTCATTTCGAATACAAGTATGAAATATTAAGGTTATTAAACTTTTTTTTTAAATTGCTAAAAAAATACTTTTTTTTCAAAAACAAAAAAGGCTCAACTAAGCAGGCCTGCAAAAAAATTCAAAAGAAAATCAGGTAAATTTCAAAAGATCTGTACCAGGTTGCTTTGTCTCATGTAGAAATATTTCAATCGGATAACAACAAACACGACACCATATACTTATATAGCATATTCGGGACCAAACACATAGTGTGGTTAAGAACTTCAACCACAAAAAGAATTAGATAGTTGATATCATAGGGGAAAAAAGGAGGAAAATGAGATAGGGGAGTATAGCAATCATTCAGTTATTAGAATGAGCTCACCTCAGCTTCGCTAGCAAGATTAAGTTTCTTCATGAGGTACTTTTGAATATACGAGACAGGCACAGTACCATCCCTGTGATGAGATAAGAAAGGAATGATTACACCTTATGAGCTATTATCACAATCTTATTAGTTATCATTCAAAGGGGAATAGATTTAACAGGTTTAGTTGAGAAAGGAAAAAGTAAAGAAAAATGCATGAAACAGCAATACATTTGATTCAACATGGCAGATAAGTTTTTCTTAGGAAAAAATGTGACTTAGACAATGAATACCGATCAGAGAAATAGTGTGTGCTCATCAAGTATGTGACAAAAGTGTTAACAATCAAATCCATGCCAAGTGAGAAAATATTTTTCCCTTACCGACATCAACATCCTTAAGTTCTTAATTGAAATCATTGGAACTACAGATATTTCAAGGTAACAGAAGGATTAAAAAACCGTAAATAGCTCAAACATGGCAAAGATAGCATAACCTTCCAGACATTTCAAGATAATCCCAGAAGTAAACAAATATGAACACAAATGTTTGGCAGTTTAAGGACAATAAGAAAAGGAAGCTATAAAATCAAGTTGTTTAAAAAGTTTATATATCCATTGAGTAAATGAGTCCGAACAAGATTAAGAGAGAAAAAAACAGAAACTTATATTCTCTGTACCTGTGTCCCGTGTCAGCAAATTGTTCCAAATTTTAGTTTTAACAAATTTCAACTGACAGCATTAGCTGCCAGAAGAATGGACTTTCTTAGAATGATGCATGGGAGTGTTTTTCACCAGTACTGCTGTCATTTACATCATAGAGATCCTCTATACAGGGTAATTATTTGTTTGTGATAGCAGAATTATGGGGAAACACGCCTAGAAGCTTTCTAACAGCTTCTAATGCTAAAGATAACTATACGTCTTCTAGAAGTTTAAAATCTATACTTATGAAATCAACAAACACAAGCTAAATTTAGATGGGAGAAAAGACCACATGAGCTCTTATAGCAAAAGTGTTATGAATGCGATAAGTAGAGATTGTTGAAGAGAGGGGAAAAAGGTTGATAAATAAACAACTAACAAAACATCAATGTTTTTCTTTATCTTCACTCACAAGTCGTTTCACGAAATTAGATTAGTGCTAATTGCCACTCAACATCTATTTAAAAAGGTGAACTTTTATCTAAGATATCCTTCATATGCAAAAACAGTATTTTTGTTTTACCTTCCCGTTACTATTTACTCCTTGGAAACTTAAATTTTGGCCTACCTAAAGTGGTTATTATTTAGCCATACAGATTTTGAAGTTCTTTTATGAAATTATAAATAAGCATACAAAATCACATTTTTTTATCATTTTATAATTTTTGCCACAAACTAAAAAGTGGGGAATTGTGTCGATTCACAGGCCAAGTTGCTTGCTAAATTGCATATTCAATATAAAAAAAACATGGGGGGAATGAAAAAGACAAGTAGAAAGACATTGTGAGTTGAAAAAGTTACTTTATTCTTAAGTAGCAAGCCGAGATCTGTGGCAAGGAAACTTCTCCATTCCTGAATAACAAGGTCAATGCAACGCTTCAGGGTCCATAGAAAAGAAACAATGAACAGAGATTGCATATAGAAAGGTGACTTACTGGTCTTCTGAAGCAACTAATGTAAACCAAATAGGATTGTTTTTCCTGTTGCACCTGCTCTCTGTTGCATCTAACATGAGTTGTGCTGAGGCAGACATCTCAAATGCTGCTGCTCTCTTCTGTTTAGAAGGACGCATCCTTTTTCGCTTCACCGGTCCTGAAGGCATAGTGTTTCCCGCCTTGTCATCTCCAAACTTTGTTTTATGTCCATTACTCTTGTTCTTGGTTTTAGGCATGTGTAATTCGCTCTGAACAGATGTAGGTGGCTCTGATTTGGTCGTAATTTCAGACATCTCCAGTCCACCATGAGGAGTAGTTGGAGACTCTAATTTGGTAAGAGGAGTCCCTTGTAAATTTGATCTGGACGACTTTGTTCTATTGGCTGCTTCGACGAGACAGTTCAAGGGCGTCCAGAGATCAGCCTTCCCTTCTGTAACGTCTATATTGTTGTCTGTATCTTCGTTGGGTCTATTCTTCTTAGAAGTCTCAGCTATTGAAGAATCCTACAATAATATAATGATCATGCATGCACATAATCACATGAAACAGGTTCGTAATTGTTCACGCAAAAGCCTAATTGTAAATAGAAATGCAACATAAGCCCTAGTATCCCATATCCCGCATCTGACATTCATTTTGTGCAGGCATATGCAATGAAGTGGAGGCTGAGCTTACCGGATTATCTTCATTCTGTGCTTCTTCTTTCTTTATGGACTCTTCAGGGATAAAACTGCATCCACGTAAAGCAGCGGCCTTTCTTGTAGCAGTTTTTGTTCTCTTTCCTGTAAAGGTGGTATGTGTTGAAACTTTGGGAGCACTGACCACCAATGATGAAAGTGATCTTTCCTTCCTTTTTGGTGGCAGGGGTGTTGAGGGAACAACTTCTTCGGCTTTAACCTTTTGTCGTTTACATGGGAATATTTTGGTCCTAATATCTTGCAGATTGTGATCAGGCCTGGAGATAGTTAATAGGCACAAAATTATGAATACGGCTTTGTAAAGATTTGTCAGACATCCGATATTTAAGTTCTACAAAACTAAGTATGCGTGAAATCATTTAAGAATAAGTCATTCCAGTTTAAAAGACAGGTTCAACAAAATGGGGGTGTTCACTGAGTGGGATTCTCACATTGACAAGGCATAAACACCGGTGTTCAATCCTAACCAAAAATGAAATGAAACGTGGAAGATGAAATGTTGAATTTATTTCACGATGAAAATATACGAGAATCGGAGGAAATGCACATGTAAGATGCAATTTTGCTTAATGAAAAGTCGAAATGGTTACCTGTTACATGGCATGCAACACAATTAGTGATTTATGAGAAAGTATTAGGCAGCAAATGACATTACTAAAAAAGTAGTGGAGAAAGTAGATAACGTAGTAAAAGAATGAAATTTAACTACAAATAGTCTGAAATAGTAGATAGTGTAGTAAATAAATGGAAGAGATTTGATGGTAAGATTAATGTCATTAATAAGCAAAGATTGATATAATATGCATGATTTAATTAAATCAGTGAGAAAAGCTGACCTGAGTTTGTCAACAGGAAGGATACCCAGATCAATGTTGCATACTGGACAGGAATCAACCTCTTCATCTGAAAGTTTCTCATGTATACAATTCCTACAAACTGGAACATGATTCAACGTTCAATTTGAATAATGTAATGCAGAAACAAAGAAAAGACATTAAATTGAATGCATCCATCACATCAGGTTAGTTAGTTAGTTAGTTAGTTAGTTGACTTGAAGAAACAAAGCTAATGTTGAACGTTGTTGATAATAAAAATGAGGAATGAAAAACATTGTAATTGAATAAGAAGAATTAAGAAAGGGTTAGAAATAAAAACGCATGGTAGAGTTGGTGTGGAACGTGGAAAATCTGAAAGAAAAGAGGGATTGATTAATAAAGTGAAATGAAATCAGATAGATAGATCGAAAGAGATGAATTACAAGTATGAAGGCATAGAGATATGGTTGTAGCATCTTTGAGTAGCTTATGACAAAGAGGACATGTCATGCATGCTTCAAGATTTTCTCTCTTCACTTTTACAACCATCTTCTTCTCAATGGGATCTATCACCGAATTAAATCCTAGAAGAAACTACGTAGATAGATAGATAGATAGATAGATAGATATTGACCGACCCGGTGGTGGAATCGAATGTTGTTGTTGTTTTGTTTAGTTTAGTTGAACGAAGAAAGACAAAAGAACAAGAAGAAACAGCGAGTTAGCGAGTGAGCGTAACAACGCACGCGACTCACTCGCTCACAGAAACCCAACAACGCCTTTTCTGCGCTATCTACTTATAATTACTCAACTCAACAACACGCACTTTGCTTACACCAACTATTGTTACAACAGTTTAAGCAATGTTTTTTCACCAATCATTCAAATCTAATTAAACACAATACTAGTACTATTAATTTAGAGTTATGGAGACTTTCTAGATACGCGACATTTAAGTTCAATGACTGTTTTGGTTTTAACCACTTGCTTTGCAAACTTCATGACATATACACGCGTTCAATATGCTCCTACATCTATCTATCTATCTATGTACTGCACGCGAGTTACACAACTAGTACGTTAATCCTTAGAAAATTGTTTGTTGACACATGTGATAAGGTTGAAAAACACATGTAAAAGACGAAAATGCATCTGCGGCAGTTAACTCTCGAAGTTCCTCCGGCAGTTAACTGCCGACGAAAAAAGGAGAAAAAAAAAACCTCAGCACTTAAGTGTCGAAGAACTCATATCAATTTTTTTAAAAAAATATTATATGATATGATAATGTAGCACTTATATTTCAAAGTGCACTTATATTATAGAACTATCAACATTTGTGAAGAGAAATATGCAAAACATTGAATTGTGATTGTGTCCCAGCACTGCTTCAAAAATACATAAGATATAAATAGTAATTTAATTTGCACCAGTTAAGTGTTCTAAATAATATAACCACTATGGTTTCATCCATAAATCGTTGCATTGTTTTCTAATATTGTAACGGGTATAACCACTATTTTTTAGCAATGCTACCATGAATTTCCAAATGGTATAGTATTTTGCATAAATGTTGACTTATATATCATACAAGTGAGGGAGGAATGAGGGAAGAAGAAATGTACCGATATGGGGATAAAGATTTTTTTTTTAAACTAAAGAAGAAAATATTCATTGTAATTATGTGTTTATAGGGGATATAAGGTTGGTTTGAGTGGAATTTTATTTTATTTTAACAAGCCAATATTCTAAATCCTTTACAAACAAAGCAATGCAAAGAAGATGTACATGGCATAGCATAGTATAATTATTTTTTAAAAAATTTGATATGAGTTCTGCAACACTTAAGTGCTGAGGTTTTTTTTTTCTTTCCTTTTTCTTCGGTGGTTAACTGCAGCTGGTTCCTTGCTTCGGTAGTTAACTGTCGCAGGGGTATTTTTATCTTTTACATGTGTTTTTCAGCCCTATCATATGTGTCAACAGCAATTCTCTAATCCTTCAAAAACTACGCTACATTGATTGCCAACAATAATCCATAAATTTTCTATAATCACAAGAATTTTGACACTATCCGTGAATATTCCAGTATTTGAAAAAAGTTAGAAAGACCAAAAAATTATATAATAAATATTTTTTTAAATTAAATGATATATTTTTTAAAAAATAAATAATAATAAAGCTCGTTTCTAGAGTTTTTTCTTTGTCAAGCTCATCTTTAGATGCCCAAGAACCATCAATTAATATTATTGTAATGCTAGCAACACTCTCTTTAATACTCACTCTCTTATTGGTTTAAATCATTGTGGGTATATATTTTGAAAATTTAACTCACATAAAGTGATGAGACATACATTGATTTTATCCAATAAAAGATGAAGTGTTAGAGAAAGTTTTAAAAAGTAAGTGTTGTTAGCATTCCTCTTAATATTACTCCACCTGATCTTATTTACAAGAAACAATTGACTTTTTAGATACATTAAATAGTTTATGTATCTGGTCTTAAATCTAAACCAAGTACATAAATTAATCAATGTATCTAAAAAGTAAATTGTTTATTGTAAAAAGGACCGGATGAAGTATTATATGACAAATGTTACCTAGACACTGGTTAAAAAACTATTTCGTTCATAAACATATGACCCTTTTGTTAAAAAAAACACGAGAATTAAGAAAGTTGGTTGTAGTATTAAATTTGTATATATTATTAATGTTTTTACAATTTTATCCTTAAGAGAGAGAGAGAGTTAATTTATGTTTTCAACATAGTATTTATTGTTGATTGAAGAAAAAGATGCAAAATAAATAAGGGTATGTTGGTAAAAAAAATAATTAATGTAATTGGAAATACCAAAAAGGTCTTATGAAACAGGACAAAAAAATTTCTCGAAAGGTCTTTTAACTAGGGACGAAGATAGTAAAATACTCTCTCCGTCTCATATTAAGTAACACAGTTGACTCTATCATACATACCAATGCATATGTTTTAACTTTAATATCTTCAATTCTCTATTAGAAAAAATTATGAAAATTTAATATTTAAAAATATTCATTGAGACGAATCCAACAACATCTTATATGATATTATTTATCTTTGTATATTAGTAGAAAAATGTGATCAAAATATGTTAGATCAATAATGTACATTGTCAAATAAATCATCTATTGTTGGACGGATTGAGTATAAATTTTGTATTGAGAAGACGTGAAAAATTGAATGTTTAACTTTAAATAAGTAAAAAAAAAAAAAATTGTTGTTTTTAATAAAAACTTTTTAGTTTTTACTTTCTTAACTTGCATTCCGAGACATTAAGAGCGCCCACATCCATACCATCCATATAAGTGGTATAAATGGGTCTCGCTGAATACATTATATTATTTTACACTTTCTAATTATTTAAACTACTAAACTACATTATATTAATATCATTCATTCAAAACTCTAAATTGGGTCCCACCTAATCACACAATACATCTCAAATTTATAATTTAAAATCATATTCTAATTTTATATTATTTTTTACATCAAAAAGTATGAAAGAGAGGGTGGCAATGCATTACCACCCAACTTGTTGGACAAAGTGACACAATGCCATAAAATCTGCTAAGACACTCTAAAAAAGTGCCGATATTTATGCTCTAATTAGTACAATATGATCTTTATTATTTGGGAAATGCTAACTTATGTCCTTAAATCATTAATTTATAAGTTTAAAGTGGAAATTATATATTGTAAATTGTGTATTCGAGACTTGAAAAAACAAAAAGTAACTTTTTATTAAAAAAAATATCAATTATTTCTATTTTTGAATCCATAACAAATGTTTTAGAGTATAACCCTTATTATTTTTCTAAGTCCTTTCTCATACAAAGTAAATGATTTTTTTTTCTTTGGAAAAAAATTGATAAAACTTTGAGTGTTATATGATATATTTTCTTTTTACATTTTTTTAATGAAAAATTTTATAAATTTTGGTTGATTGTAATGAAATGTTTATTTTTTCTTATGATGTGTAATTTTTTTTTAAGGATGTTTAAGTCATTTTAAAAATACATTCTTCTTTTTTTTTGTTGACAAATACGTTTTTTCTCTTATCTTCAATTTTTTTTCTCATATCATACTACCAAATAATCTTCTCATTTTCTATTCATTTTCTCTTTCTTTAACGTTTAACTCTTTTCTCTAGATTTCCTTCATCAAACAAAACAAAGTGCAAACATTGCAGCGACCAAGTGATCCCGGTTAATTTTTCTCAAGGATTAAAAGCCACTTTAAATTTTTTCGGTGACCAACTTGGAAAGACCTTTTCTCGCAACAACTAAAGCAATCATAGATGTGGAACAAGAAAAAATTGTCACTAAATCTAAAGAAGATTTTTTAGCCTACAAAGTTTCGATGCAGATAAAGTACCTGAGTGATCATGTTGAATATGAATAAGCAATGGATAATCTTACAATTGAGCATTATGATAAGGTTGAGTGGGATGAAGACAATGAGGTTGAAGGTTTGGGGTTTCCAGGTACAACCTAGACTTATCCGTTAGGATTAAGACGTAAAACACGTGTTGAATGTGAGACCATTGGTTTATTTTATATGTCTGATAAGTTTGTCTTCGTGAACTTAATTCAGTTGATTTGGACAATACATAATATATGCAGGAACTGAGGTTCAAACCCCGGCCACCACAAAAAAAAATGTCTAATAAGTTTAAGATTTTCTGTCAAAAAACAATTATTTGCTTTAATTGTTGTTATTCCTCGTTATTATTTTAAATTTTGCATAACCTTTCCTTTTCATAATTTCAAATTGTTTTAGTCTCAAAAAGTTGTTTCAGACTATTTACACCAGAATGTTAGCTTACCCCTGAGGCTAACATTCTGCTGTTAATAGTCTGAAACAACTTTTTCCGTCTTTGCGTGTGCAAATAAATATCCGTAAAATGAGTAGTTAGTAATGAGAACCGAAGCTCTTCCACAGTGAGGCCGCACCATGATCCCACCGGAGCTCCATCAGACCTTTACGATTGGAATATTCTATTCAACCATATAACTGGCAATTTTGATTCAAAGGTAGACCATATGTACATAAATAGAGATCAAGATAATGATCATGTAAATTTTCATGTCTTGCAGATAACATAATTAATCCATAAGTATAAGTTTATTCAGAGCACGTTTGAATACTTGTCTTTCGAAACAGAAAGACTCTAGTATCAAACTTTGTTACAAACACGTTCACTTATTAATCACTACAGCACGGATCGGAGTTTATTGTTTAGCATCAATGATAGAGAACAAAGGGTTGGTCATGTCTAGCTCATTCCCACAATCCACAAACTGATAGCTTACAGTGAGATGTCCCTGTTGGTATCCTCTGCCATCTGTGTCGATTCTGTTAAACACTCCCACATCCAAATCCAACCCTCCATTGCTGCATTGATCTACAATTCTCACTGTTTCCTGTGCTCCCGTCCCTGAATTTGTCACCTGCATCATCACGTTTACATTCAACTACATCAATCCATCTGAATATTATGAAACTAAAAATCATGATTTAATCAATTGAACTATGATCTGAAGATATCACCTATTTTTAAAATGTTAGTTTAGAGTAAATATAGATAGAAATCTTAGAAATATAGAAAGGAATAGAATTGGTTGTAATTAGTTCTTACCCTGAGACACTTTCCACAAGAAGCTTGACCACGAGGTCCAACAGGGCCACAAAAAGCAGTCCAACCATACTTGCTACGCCATGAGTAAGGTTTGCTTGCATCCCAAGTTGAACAATAAGCACTTACAGCGTTTAAGTCCCATCCATGTTGCTCTGGTTGATAGTAATGATAAGTGGCACGAACATTAGAAGCACTTTCACCACCACCGCTACTGCCATGACAATTACTCTGACAGTTCTGACCACAGTATTCATCTGTGGTACCACAGTAACCGTATTGGCTGCAACAAAGGTTGTTTGGACATGTTTTTCCTCCAGCTTGTCTACCGCATTGTTCTGCAACCGTTGTCGCAATCAAACACGCCAAAGTTAATACCGCTAGGTTTACTCCAAATTTTCCCATGTCTAATCTAATAAAATTTGATATTTTCCCCTGTGTTTGTTTCTCTGTTTATATAGAAAAATAGGTAACCATCATTTTCCATTAGCAATAATTTAATAAGATTTATTCATTTCACGATATTGACTAAGCATGGTGACACTTGACAATTGACATATAACCATGTGCATGCGGCGGCTAGCTGTTTGATGATGAGAATGTGAGGCAATACTTATGTGATTTTGGATATATCCAATTAATTATCGATAAATGCATGTGGGGTTGATTGGTGGTTGTAAATATTAGATGACGGGTCTAACAGAACTAGTAAGATATATGGATACATGAATGAATGAATAAAAAAATCATGGCGGCGGCTAAGAGTGTTCTATTGGTTAAGGAGCCGGTTGTATTGACTTGTTTTTGAGCTTATGCAAAAGAGTTTATGTAAATAAATAAGTTGCATGTTATTTACAAGTTGATTAAGATGGTTTATGAAAAAACGATCTATGAAGATACAATTTTCGTTAGTGAGAACTTATAAATTTTAAAAAAATTATTTATTTGTATATGTTATATTTTATAAGCTAAAAACTAAGTCAATCCAAATGGGTCCGAAGTGCTTAAGAAACCAAGTAATATGTCTAATGTGTTGCATCATGTTTGACACTAGTTAAGTTTAATACTACTGTCTTGGAAATTCCGAACATTATGAAAATGGACACTTTTCATTGGAATTCATTCAGCTTCTTTTAATTGTTACATCTTCACCGTTAAATAAAAGAGGGATAAAAATGATAAAGTTATTAGTAAAAAAGAGGTTGAACTTTTTTTTTAGAAAAAAAAAAGAAAAAAAGAGGTTGAACTTGATAGTTGAGATGTAAACTGTATTGGACCGGTCAAAAGACCAATCACATGTTAACACATGGCATAACATACACCGTCTTAAGGCTCCGCGTTTGAAGTAGCACGCCAGTTTATGTGTATTGTGCCGCACGGAAGTGCGCCCCCACGCGAGGTTCACCTTACATGTGTTCTCCTTCGTCCCTAATCACACGTTGCCATAACCGAGAGACAGTTATGACCAACACACGCCTATATAAGGGTGAACTTGCTTCTCCCTCAAGGTATGATTCATTTTTCACAACACTTACTGCACACTCTTTCTCAGTTTCATTACTGACTTGAGCGTCAGAGTGCAAATGCGCCTGCAAGCACCTTTCGTTCCACCGCGAAGACTCATCGTCGTCGTACTGGAAGTCATCACTGTCACACCGGAGCATTAACTGCCCCCGTTGCCACTCATCCGTTCTCATCGGACAAATCATAAACAATTACTCCATTTGTTCCTTAGTACAAAAATAGTTTACAAAAATCACAGGTATTAAGGAAAATTGTTGGAGTAATAAATTTGTTTGAAAAGTATATAATTAAGACTAAATTGTCATTTATGTATAAATGTACTTAGTGTTGATTTTTCATGGTAGCAATAATAAGGGGTATACTTGAAAAAACAATAATGAATACATCTAGAAATTTGTAGATGATTTTATATTTAAGACACTTTTTTTTATTTTATAAATTGTCTTATAATTAAGGACAAATGGGGTAAAAACTAATGAAAAGAATTGATTTCCAAACGTTATTTATTTTAGGCTTAATTATATAAATGGTCCCTCAACTTATTTGTTATTTTCAATTTGGTCCCTTAACTTTAAAAAGTTTCAATTTGGTCCTTCATGTACACCTCCGTTAGTGAAGTTAGTCCTCGCCATTAGTTTTTAAATGTATAATATGTATGATGTGATTTTAACCGCTTGATTGCAGATCTATTGTAGTGCACCATCACCGCATAATTCTTTTTACTTTTATTCATCTCCTTCACCATTCTTCTCTCACTCATTATTGAGAAACCCTTATTTTCTACCATTTAAACTTGAAATCTTATTCTCTTCCATTGTATCTCACTCACAAATCCAAAACTACACCAATTCTAAACACTCAAATTTTCCTTTTCTCTTTTTCGCAACATATATTCATCCAACATTAAAAAAAATCCAGAAGAAAAAAATAAGCAACTGGCTCCACTGACCCAACCTGCAACCGCAAAAAAAGGGTCAAAACGGCGGTGGTGAGCGCTTCCGGTGAGGGCGGCGACGAATTTTGAAAGATCTGAGGATTTTGAAAGCTTTGATTACTGATTTTGAAAGCTTCGATTTTGATAAGTTTATGTTTTATGGGGTATCCACTATCCATATATCAGTTTCATTGAAAAAATGAATCTTTAATTTCGATTTCATATATCAGTTTCATAGAAAAAATGGATCTTTTGATCAGTTTGATAATCCCTCGTATCCAATCAGCTTCGATTTTGATTTTGATTTTATTTTTCTTCTGGATTTGTGAGTATAGAAAATGGATCTTTGATTTGTGGTAGAGATGGATTGAAATTTTACTGTGTTGGTGAAGGTGGAGAATTTATGCCTGAAGCTGAAATAACCAGCTTTTGGTTTTTTCCTCCTTTTTTTTTTTTAAGATCCATATTTTAGGGATTGGGTTGTTGAGGAAACCATGGAATGGGTATGAAAATGTGTGTGGAGTTGGTAGTTGGGATTGTGTGTTGAAGAAACCACCGAAAAAAAGAAGAAGAAGCTACTGTTTTTTTTTTTTTTGTTAAAAAAATGTTTATATTTCATTAAATCTTTTTTTTAATTATGAAAAATAATTTTAATTTTATTAAAATGATTTATAGAAAAATAAATTTGAGTGTTTGATTTTTAATTTTTAATTTTATGGGTTTAAAGTTAAAGATGTATGAATGTGTACGAAGATTATGATGAAGATGCACAATAAGATATAATAAACTTGCATTATCCAACGGCTCCCTTTTAAAATAAAAGATCGATCGGTTAAAATTAAAAAATTTAATAAGGTCTACGATGGACAACGTACAATGTGATCTACTATGCACATTTATGGTTAAAGTTAACAGACTCTGACTAAAAGGTTAACGGAAATATATTTGAGGGACCGAAAAGGAAAAAATTAGAGTTAAGGGGTCAAATCGAAAACAACAAAAAAGTTAAGGGACCATTTATGTAATTAAGTCTTTATTCTAACACTATTTAATGTTGTTTCATATGAATATGCTCCATATTTAATTATTTAACGATGTTTACTTGTATGATGATTGGTCAACAATCATTAGGAGTTAAGATTCTCTCCATTTATAATTTTCTCCATTTGTTTAATTTGGAGATATAAAGATACATAAAAAGTAAAAAATAACTAATGATAGTGGAATCCATTTATTGATAGGACTCAACGTCTATTTTTTGTGTTTATCTCTTTCCAAATTACATCTTCTATTTATTTTTATAAATGGATAAGACCTTTACCCAATGATCAGGTATTACCACTCCTTTTAAATTTATAAAAATAAATGGAGAATGTCACATAAAAAGAGATACATACAAAAAAAAAAAGTTTGTGGATTATATCATTAAGTCGGACTCATCATCATTAATAATTTTTTACTTTTTTAAAAAAAATTGTGCATGTTTAGTCCTTCAAATTGAATAAATGGAAAAGGGCATAAATGGAGAAAATCTTAATTCCTTTTGTTCAATTTATGTTAGCTGCAATTGCTTTAATTAATTCGTTTTTTCTCGCGGGCCATGCAGCTTTCTTGTATCATTAAAAAAGGTCACATAACTTAATTTTGAAAAGAGAAAAAAAAAGTCATACTAACAAGGTGCCATAAAGCGTTTGTTAAGGATTTAAAAAAGGAAATAGTTTATACAGTTTTATGCAGAAAAAGTTGATTTTTAAAGTTTCAATGTGTTCAATATACAAATCACAAGATAAAATTGTTTCTTTAAACTTTTTAACAAGTGTCATTAAAACACTTTTTAGCACTTCCAAAAAAAAAGGTTATGTTCTCTGTAAATCAAGGTACATATGGAAGTGATTGAGATTGATTTAAGATTTTGACGTAATATAAAATTATGTCAATTGAATCCATTACTATAGCACAAATCAACTAAGATCGAACCTCTCATCAAACGATTAAGAGATTGTATCACTTGTGTCACATGTTTATAAGAAATAGTTAATAGTAAAAGTGTCTCTTATAAAGTATATCAATCATATTTATATTGATTAATATGTGAATAAAATCATGCGCCATAATTAACCGACACTTTAACTTCCTTTTTTTTTTTGAAAAATTTATGGTGAATGGATGATGTCTCAATTTAAGACAAGGAAAACCTTTAAACTAAAAGAGTAAAGGAAACATGTGACCTTCGATTTTAATGTAGATTATTTTACTGCTATATCAGACTCTCAAAGTTAATGGCATCTCAAGTCTTAACTTTAAATATGTATAGCTACATATGTACATGTAGCAAGTCACACTAGTCTTTCAAATAATATTTATCGAATGAACTTACAAGATCCTCCCCCGGTCATGCCACTAAGGCCTTTTCCTAGGACATCAAATTTTATTTTGAAAATTGTTGTTCCGACTTTGAATACTTTCTAATAACATAAAAAAAAACTACTTTAAAGCCTCCAGCGGTTGTTAACTACCGTTGAGAAAGCCGACAACAGTTAACTGCCCCTGGCCTCAGCGGGAGTTAACTGTCGTTGCGTTCTCTATCTTAAGAACGCAATAACCTCCAGATTTTGGTTACAAGTTCAAAAGGTAAGTTCAGATTGTAACCTAAGAGGGGAGTGAATTGGGTTTCTAGAAATATTGATTAATTTTTCTTAGTTTAGCGTTGTTGATAATTTTTCCGGTAAATAACGATGAAGGTATGAATGCGGAAAAAATAAAAGAGTAAGGGAAGAAGAAAAGAAACACAAGACAATTTATAGTGGTTCTCCTCTAAACCTTAGGGTCAATCCACTCACTTCACACCCCGCGAAGGAATTCACTATGTAAAGAATCTTTGTTACAAAGCAACCTTAATCACAAGGCCCAACAATATTTCTCTACATGCAAATATAGCACCCCACTATCTTTTACAACAAGAATCTTCACCAAACCTATGATAAATTCTCATAAAGAAACAAGACAGCACTCCACTTTTTACAACAATTCCCACCAATAATGGCGAAAAACTTTACAACAATGTATTTGAAGGAAAACTTTTCTTTATGTATGAAAAAGAATGAACAAAGTTTTTTCAAGAATGAGAATTTTAAAAATCAAGTGATATTGAAAAATGTCAAGTGAGATAATGAAAGTTGTTGTATATAAATTGCTTTGATTCTCAATTGAATTTATAGAGGTCAGAAAGATTTTTATATAGCAAATACTATGTTTCAACAAAGGTTGCCAAAACATATTTGAATTATTAAAAAATTGTAACGAAATAATTCATAATGCTTGCCGTTAGATTAAAAAGGTGGCCGATGGAAAAATTAAAATGCGGGCCGCTTGCAACTAATTTTAAAATATTTCCGTTGCCATTTGAAATGAAATTAGCAGATTATCAATTTTGCCATGACAAAATTATATGCTATTACGTAATGCATGCGATAAACATTCATAAAGAAGATTATGCAAATAATTTGATTTTATGCAAATTCTATAATGAACTATGGTTTATAAAAATATGCTGAAAATATTTTATAATATTATGCAATTTTTCAAATGCAATTTCCAAAATCAATTTTTACTTCTCATGCAAAAATACTTTAAAAGCAAAATCACATTTATATGAAAATCGTTGTGAGTGTGTGATTTATTTTCATGAGAGCTTTGGACATTGCTTCATATGGAAACTTAGAAAAAAGTTAGTAATTATTTTATGAGCATTCTAAGTTGTTCCATAAGTTATAAATGATAAATCAAAAGACAAGTGCCATACTTACAAAGAGTATAACCAAGAAGCCTAGGCACTAATCTTCATTCTTATTCTTCATCTCGTGCCTTCGTAATTTTTCTAACGCAGTCAAATCTAGGAAGGAAATCTTCACACAAAACAACACAAACCCAACTTATACATTAGTTGTATCGTGGACTTCTCTTTTTTACCATGGTGAGATAGAACCAACAAAAAAGCAAAAAGGCCATGAAAAAAAAAAGCGCATTGCTATTGGAAGGAAAAAAAATCAGACTTTTTTTATTCTTGAAAAAAAAAATCTGGCGAGCACTGCAACAAATTTGCTTTTTGAATTGATGTAATGATCTCACAACATCTCAATAAAGATTAAACCGATCCATTTATTATCAATTGAAAATAAATTAAACAGAATTAATTAATGTGATTTAATTAATAAATACGTGTGAAGAAAAAAAAATCAAATATTACTTTCTTTTTTATCAAAGCACAAAAAAGCAATAAACACCAAGAGGGGCCTGAACCCTTTACAACTCAAGATTACACAAATGTTTTCCTCTGATAAGACAAACCAGTGCTACCTCCAAAGAGAAAAGGAGCAAGAAAAAGTGGAGAGTTACTGCAGCATTGAGAGGCAAACAAGGGCAAGCGTTGACCATTTTTGACCAATGCATCCTCTGTCAAGTTTCGCTCCCTATGAGTATGAGTACAAGATGAAGGCCATGGAGTAACAGAATTGGAGTAGAAAGCATTAACCAACATCAAATAGTCAGTTTCAATCCATATGTTTGCCAACTTCAAAAACTCATTGACAGGTCACTTTGACACAATTATTGAGAAAAGAAGTTATCACATGATTTTAAATAAAGTTGAAAATAAACGTCAATTTGGGAATCACCTAAGTCAAAATTTTTAAATTTATTGCTCAAGATGTCGATTCAAATATTCTCATCGTCGAGAAGGAAACCACAATATTTGAATTAACGAGTTTAACTACAACAAGGAAAGATTTGACATTGTTTAATAATTGTCTAGCACGTTTGGTGGTGACCTCAAATTTGTTATATAACAAGTAAAGAGTGGTGAATCTAAGACATTAAAGATGAGTAAACTCATCAGGAAAAAGTTTCATAGTAATTTTAGAAAAATACATAAAAGAAAAGTTTTCCAAAATTGTAAAATTAACCTTGTTTAAGGAATGATATTAAAAGGGAATGTCTAAATTTGAAAATAAACATATAAATGAGAGGAGTTAGGTTCCTATTTTATAAATGAAGATTGCAATTTAGCAAGAGATATGGACAAAATATAAATCGTAGGTTCTACCAATAAGTGAGTGTTCCACTATCATTAATTATTTACAAATTTTATTGTGTCATTGTATCTCCAATAGAAGAAATGGATGAGATCCAAAATAGAGAGAATCTTAACTCAAACGAGAGGACAAAAAGACATAATCGAGCAATACACACACACACCTCTTTATAACGGAGAACGCTGTTGTTGTCTTCTTTCAATCATACAAATGTCGCGCTAGTACCAATTTGTCCCCACTATATTGCATTGTGAATCCCTCAAATGTTTTATTCCTCTTGACCAACCTTTATTTATAGTTTGATCTTTCTTGTCAAAAAAATATTTTGAATAATTTAAGAAAATTAAAACCTTGCTTTTAATAAGTCATGAAAATCATTAAATTTGATTATAACGATCAAAATACGTGTAAAAATGAAGATTTCCTTGCAAAACTAGACGACTTCTTTTTCTCGTTGATGTTTGCTCGACAATGTCATTAAGAAAACAAGTCATCAGAGTTGGATTTGGTTCTTAATAAAGATGAAGATCATAAGAAGTTAATATGTTGAATTGAAAGAAACAATGTTACTTAGATTCCATGATTCTCGTCTAGCAATGAAAAAACATCAACTCAGGTGATTAAATTCATTGTTCTGGACACTAATTAACACATATTTTTTGTTGAAAAGGAAATCTTATTATCCAATCAATGAGTTGGACAACAATAATGTTTGACAGAGGCTGTCAACTGTTCGATGACAACCTTAAAGTAAAACTTAGCAAGTTAAAAATGACAAATCTTAGAGAAACAAAGGTTATTAAACTCATATAGTAAAAAACTTCAACAATAAAAAAAATACAAAAACTACTATAAACCGTAAATTTAACCTTATTTCTCTTAGTTATATCCCTCTAACACGTGATCATGTAGAAGCCGCCATTGTAATCAAAGAGCTACGAGGACAAGTAAACTCATTTAGGAAAATATACTTTTTTTTAAACCTTAATATTTACCTTACTTACAACATCTTTATAAAATGTGATCGACCGTATAACCAATAACCAATTATTCTCTAACAAATATTCTTAAAAAAAAAAAATTCTTTAACACATGTTCCATAAAAAAGTTGCACCAAATAACATTAGCTATCAACATCCAAATCTAAAATCTAAAATCAAAATCTAAAACACATTGCGAAGAAAAAAATAAAATGTAAGAAAATCCAAGTATTTGTTCAAATAAAGTAATATATAAAAGGAGAGAGAAACATGAGAAGAGCACCGTGAGACACAAACTCAGAGATAGAGCGAGAAAGTGAGAGAGAGAAGAGAGAGAGTGCGGAATCACGAAAGAGCGCGTTCTTCTTCTTCTTCTTCTTCTTCTTCTTCTTCGTCTTTCTCTTTTGCTCCTACCTGACAACGGTTCAAAAATTAACCGTTGTCGTTTTAACCTAAAACCCTAATTTGATTTCGATGCATTAACAGATCAAGAAAGAACCCTAGAATTGAACAATCGAAATCAATGGCTACGGCGGAGTTAGGGCAACAGACGGTGGAGTTATCCACCCTCGTTACTCGTGCCGCTCAAGATTCATACAATTCGCTTAAAGAGCTTGTTGATAAATGCAGGTCCACCGAATTATCCGATTCCGATAAGAAGATCAGCATGCTCAAATTTCTCACCAAGACTCAGCAACGTATGATCCGTCTCAATGTCCTTTCCAAATGGTGCCAACAGGTCAATTTTTTCATCTCATTTCAATTTTTAATCCCAATGTTATTCAATTTCATCCTTGTTATTGTTTATTGTGTTATTAATTGTTATGTAATGTGTAATTGAAATGTATATAGAGAGTGTGTTATCTTATGTATGAAATGATGAATGTGTTGGTGGGCTCTAATGAGTCTTAATCTTCTTTTAATAATATTTGTTATTAAAAATTAGGGTTAATTAAGTTTTTAGTCCCTATAAATATTCACAGGTTTGTTTTTAGTCCTACAAAATAAAATTACACTTTTTAGTCCCTGTAACATTTTCCTTAACCATTTTAGGACCAAAACTGTTGATGAAATTTTTTGACAGGGACTAAAAGTGCCAAGGAAATTTTTTTATAGGGACCAAAAATTGCTGATGAAAAATTTTATACGGACTAAAAAGTGTGATTTTATTTTGAAAGGACTAAAAACAAAACTATGAATATTTATAGGGTCTAAAAACTTAATTAACCCTAAAAATTAAAAATAAAATTGTGTTGGTCATGTATGATAATGATAACAATTAGTGTTAGAGTAAGAAAGAGAAAGTTTGTATATGTGGTGACTTGCTAATAATTTGTGGCTTTTCAGGTTCCTTTGATACAGCACTGTCAGCAACTGTCTTCAACTGTTTCGAATCACGACATGTGTTTTACTCAGGCTGCGGATTCGTTGTTTTTCATGCACGAGGGGCTTCAGCAAGCTCGGGCTCCGGTTTATGATGTTCCATCCGCCATTGAAATTCTTCTTACGGGGAGTTACGAGCGTTTGCCGAAGTGTATCGAAGATGTTGGTTCTCAGTATGCTTTGACTGAAGATAAGCAAAAGCCCGCTTTGAAGAAGTTGGACATGCTTGTTCGGTCCAAATTGCTTGAAGTTTCTCTTCCCAAAGAAATTTCTGATATAAAAGTTTCCGATGGCACTGCAATGGTTAGGGTGAATGGAGAGTTTCAGGTTTTATTGACACTTGGGTACCGAGGACACATGTCCTTGTGGAGAATATTGCATTTGGAACTGCTTGTCGGTGAAAAAAATAAAACCGTGAAATTGGAAGAACTACGGCGGCATGTGCTTGGAGATGATCTAGAGAGACGAATGGCAGCGGCTGAAAACCCGTTTTCAATATTGTACACAGTTCTTCACGAGCTGTGTGTTGCACTTGTCATGGACACAGTAATAAGGCAAGTGCAATTCCTTCGACAGGGAAGATGGAAAGATGCAATTCGGTTTGAGCTCATATCTGATGGTGGCTCTGGTCATGGGGCAAGTTCAAGCTCCGTGCAGAATCCTGACGGGGAATCTGATTCGTCTGGTCTACGAACTCCGGGGTTAAAAATTATTTACTGGTTAGATTTTGACAAAAATGCTGGTGTGTCTGATTCAGGTGCTTGTCCATTTATAAAAATTGAACCTGGACCAGACCTTCAGATAAAGTGTACCCACAGTATCTTTGTCATAGATCCGTTAACCGGCAAGGAGGCAGAGTTTTTCTTAGACCAGAATTGTATTGATGTAGAGAGGCTGCTATTAAGAGCTATTTGTTGCAATAGATATACTCGGCTATTAGAAATTAAAACAGAACTGATAAAAAATGTTCAGGTCTTTAGAACAGCAGATGACGTTGTGCTCCAGTCTCATATGGGTGAACCTGATATTGAATATAAGCAGGTTAGTTTTATTGAAGAAATTTTAAAGTGGTAATTTGCATTGGGCTTTCTGTTATACGACTCTTTTGAGGGCTTTTTAATGTCCTTGTTTGTTGTCACAGTTTTAGAGGTTTTACTTCACATTCTTTTCGTTTCGTAGAACTCTACTAGAGTTCTAATTCTGAAAGTTCTGATCATTGTTATTTTCTTTCTTGTTTAGCATTATAGCATACTAGCATTGCAATTACTTTGCTCCATAATTGCTCATGCAGGAAATGTTTGTAGTTTTGTAAATTGTGAATCTGGTATCTTGTATCTGTGTGGCTTAAAGAAAACAGGTTCTACCAGTCCTGGCTGAAATTATACTAATCTTATTTCTGCATTACCAGCCAATGGTTTGGGGTTTACTTTCTTGATACTAATCTTGTGCATACCTTTATTTAATCTTGATGGGTTTTAAAATAGATATGTTCCGTCTGCAGAAGGATAATAAGAGATGCGATAAGAATTCCGAGGGGAATGAGGTACTGCGCATGCGTGCTTATGGCTCTTCTTTTTTTACTCTTGGAATTAGTATCAGGTACACCTTATTCACTCACTTGTTTTTTTTTCCCCTAATCTCTTGCATTTTAATCTAGGCATTTTCAAACCAATTTCCCTGTTTTTTATTCAGGAATGGCCGATTCCTTCTTCAATCATCGCAAAATATAGTTGTTTCTTCTGCCTTGTTAGAATGTGAAGAAGCTTTAAATCAGGGATCTATGACTGCAGCTGAAGTCTTCCTAAGCTTGAGAAGCAAAAGTATGTTGCACTTATTTGCATCTATTGGAAGGGTTTTGGGCCTTGAGGTATATTTTCTTGTTACTCCATTTGTGTTTCAAAGAAAAATCTCTAAATCAGTTTGGACTGTCTTTGAGTTTCCTTTTATTCAGATCACCAGCTTCCCTAAGACTTATGGATTATGGGCCACCCTTGCAGGTTTATGAGCATGGATTGAACACAATCAAAACACCCAAAACCTTGTTGAATGGTTCAACTGTGCTGATGATGGGATTTCCAGACTGTGGAAGCTCTTACTTCCTGCTTATGCAACTTGATAAAAATTTTAAACCCTTGTTTAAGTTGTTAGAGACTGAACTGGATCCATCTGGAAAAGACAATATATTTGGTGACCTTAATCAGGTGCTGCGGTTCAAGAAAATTGATATAGCACAGATGCAGGTGCTTGAAGATGAAATGAATTTAAGCCTGGTGGACTGGGAAAAGTTACATTCTATTTTGCCCAATGCTGACTGTCCAAATCAAATGTCTGGGCATGGGCTCTATTCTGATATCCGCCTTCAGAATTCCATGCACACTGCTAGAGGCCATCATCCATCAGGTTTTTCATCACTGGTTGACGATGTTTTTGGACTTGAGAAAGGGTCTTCTGCGCCACCGTTCCCTGTTCAAAATATTTCTTCACCGTTGAATTCATCACTTCCTTCTCATTATGGTTCTCTTCCAATGAACAGTCAGAGTTTAAAGGCTGGAAATATCCACTATAATAGTTCCTTGTTCTCATCAGGCAATGTGAAGGGTCCAGTTCAATCCAGTTCTGTTGGCTCAATTCCCACTGGACATGGAAGGAGCGCTGTTGGGAAAAAGCTATCTGCCTCAAAGTCTGAACAAGATTTGGCTTCTGTTAAATCTCCGCATTCAGTTGACATTAGTTCCTCTACTCCAATGGATGAAGACACTGCTAATGATGCTTTATCTGGAAGTCGTTCATCTCTATTATCTCCTTCCCGGCCGATTAACTCTCGAATGTCCGCACCTAGTTCCAGACCTAATGGATCTAGTTCATGTGCCACAACTCCCGTATGTAAGATACTTTTTCTTTGTGTATTCATCTAGTATACCCATGCTGTTAAATTTTTCCACCTTTCTTTAAACCCTATATGACTCTAGTAAATTGAATGTTTGCAGCCCAGGGACCGGACACAGTTAACTTTAGCACTAGCGAAGATGTTATCTCCGAACATGATAAAAAATCTCGTAAGCGAACAGCATCAGATATGTTGAATTTGATTCCATCTCTTCAAGAGTTTGTCAAAAATCAAGGAATTTGCAAGAGAAGAAAGATTTCAGATGCATTTGGCTCTCAATTGGCTTTGCCACAAGGCAGTATAACCCCAGAAATAATTCCTAAAGCTGAAGGGTGCAGTTATGGAAGTTTAATTGCAGAAGCAAATAAGGGAAATGCTCCTTCTAGCATTTATGTAGCGGCTCTTCTTCATGTGGTCAGGCATAGTTCACTATGCATTAAACATGCTAGGTTAACCAGCCAGATGGATGCATTAGAGATATCATATGTTGAAGAAGTGGGTTTACGAAGGGTATCCTCTAACATTTGGTTTCGACTTCCATTTGCCAGAGGTGATTCATGGCAACATATATTTTTGCGGCTTGGCAGACCTGGTTGTATGTATTGGGATGTTAAAATCGATGATCAGCATTTCAGGGATTTATGGGAGCTTCAGAAAGGTAGTAGTAACACACCATGGGGTTCTGGTGTTCGAATTGCTAATACATCTGATATAGATTCACATATACATTATGATCCAGATGGTGTTGTTTTGAGTTATCAATCTGTCGAGGAAGATAGCATAAAGAAATTAGTGGCTGATATCCAAAGGCTTGCCAATGCTAGAACATTTTCCATTGGCATGCGGAAATTGCTTGGCATACGAGCAGATGAGAAGTCAGAAGAGTTCCTTACAAATTCTGATGTCAAAATATCTGGTGTCAAGACTGCTTCAGATACTGCAGACAAACTACTGATGAGAAAGGCATTTAGAATTGAGGCAGTTGGACTGATGAGCTTGTGGTTTAGCTTTGGTTCAGGTGTTCTTGCTCGTTTTGTTGTTGAGTGGGAGTCCGGTAAAGAGGGTTGCACAATGCATGTATCTCCTGATCAACTTTGGCCTCATACCAAGGTTTGTTAATTTTGCTTCAACTGATTGCTATTTGATTGCTGCTGTCCCCAGTTTCCCCCAAAAAAATTGTATTCCTTGTGCCAGTAATAGATGTCATGCTTCAGATTATGTTAAATTATAAGAGTTTATGAATGCCACAATAATCCATCATGATTGTTTCTTCCCTCCCAACCCACCCTACCCCATTTTTCTTGTGTTCCCCCCCCTTCACTAGATTCAATTTCCACGATCCTGCAAGGTATTGTTCTCCTTTGACTGTACCCATTTCATGCTTACTCTGCATATTTATACTTCCTTTGGCTAAACTACCATGGAAAATGTTCACCTGTTGACCTGTTTATGCAGTATAAACTAGAATGTGCAGTACATCAGTTTTTTATGGTTATGTTGGCTGATGTCAGCTTGATGCAATTTTATTTGTGATATTTCAGTGGTAAATGGTAATAACTTATATAGTAATAAGAAACCAGTCACTTTATGGAAAGTTGTCTTTTGTATATAATAGGTTTATGAATTATTTTCCAATGTGATTCCCGACCAATCCCAAAAAAATCCCAGGCCTATATAATTACTACATTGCTCTTATTCTGTACAGTTTCTAGAAGACTTCATAAATGGAGCTGAAGTTTCTTCGCTTCTGGATTGCATTCGGCTGACTGCAGGGCCATTGCATGCTCTCGCAGCGGCAACCAGGCCAGCACGAGCTGGTCCTGTTCCGGGTGTTGCAGCCACTTTATCTTCTTTCCCCAAACAGGCCGGTTATACATCATCACAAGGACTTCTTCTTGGTAGTTCAACTTCAGCCACTAATGTTGGTCAGCCTGCTTCTGGTCTTGGAGCAAGTACTTCTGTTTCTAATGCTAGTGGTATCTCTAACCAAACTCTTTCAATGTTAGCTGCTGCTGGCCGTACTGGCCCAGGCATTGTTCCAAGTTCACTTTTGCCCTTTGATGTCTCTGTCGTGCTCCGTGGACCTTACTGGATCCGAATTATGTACCGGAAACAGTTTGCTGTTGATATGCGTTGCTTTGCAGGAGATCAGGTGTGGTTGCAACCTGCCACACCTCCTAAAGAGGGCCGTCCTTCTGGAGGATCATTACCATGCCCCCAGTTTCGGCCTTTTATCATGGAACATGTGGCCCAGGAATTGAATGGATTAGATCCTAGTTTTACAGGACAACAAGCAGGTGGGCTAATCAGTTCAAACAGTCCAAACCCAAATTCAGGGACCCAGTCAATGGCTGCAAATGGGAACAGAATAAACTCTGCCGCAATGTCTAGGACAGGAAACCAAGTAGCCAGTCTAAACCGTATGGGAAATGCTTTAGCAGGCTCTTCAAACTTAGCTTTAATGACATCAGCAGTACCTCTTCGAAGGCCACCTGGAACAGTTGTCCCGGCACATGTCAGAGGTGAGTTGAACACAGCCATTATCGGCCTCGGTGACGACGGAGGATATGGAGGTGGTTGGGTTCCTCTTGTTGCCCTAAAAAAGGTTTTGAGAGGCATTCTCAAGTATCTTGGAGTGCTATGGTTATTTGCCCAGTTACCAGATCTTTTGAAAGAGATCCTAGGATCCATCTTGAAGGACA